>Ga0209711_10001070_pt1 | contig 27515 bp, 32 predicted proteins | sample ArcticOcean_MG_C_7_FD_187441 | JGI IMG/M metagenome (GOLD analysis project Ga0209711, IMG submission 187441) | Marine microbial communities from western Arctic Ocean - ArcticOcean_MG_CB11_88 (SPAdes) (version 2) | ecosystem: Environmental > Aquatic > Marine > Oceanic | place: Arctic Ocean...
CCAAGCACTGGGTTTAATTTTTTTTCCCAATCCATAAGACATAAAGCTAGGGCAGCCATCGCTGAAGCTGATGAAGCAATTCCACTGCTATGGGGAAAGCAATTACTACTGCTAATTGACATGTGTTGAAATTTTATCCCTGGCATGTATATTGAAATTCGATCTAAGAATTGTTTAATTTTTGGATGAAAATCCACTTGTTCTTTATTTTCAAATAGAAAAGAAAACCAAGGATCATTTTCAGACAAACGAGGAGTGAATTCAACTGTAGTCTTTGTTACACATTTAGAAAGCGTGAAGCTAATTGATGGGTTTTTAGGAAGCTGATCGCCGTGTTTCCCCCAATATTTAACCAATGCAATGTTACTAGGTGATTGCCAAGTAGCAAGGTGATTTATAGCTGAACTAGACTTAAAAATAAATTTTTTTTCCTCCATCGAATACAAAGATAAGCTTTTGAACTTCTTATTGAAAAGCAATAAAAGCTTAATTATTTGGGTTAGCTTTGAGTATGCGACGAAAATTATTATTCAACGTTTTAATTGGTGTTTTAATCTGTCTTGCAGTGGGTTACTTTTCAAGTATGGCCACTCGGATTTCAGTCGATACTTGGTATCCAACCCTGAAAAAACCTTTTTTCAATCCTCCCAATTGGCTGTTTGCGCCTGTCTGGACTTTACTCTATTTGTTAATGGGAATTGCTGTTGGTCGAATTTGGTTTTTTGGGCTTCATCACCGCTGGGGAAAAACTGCTTTATACCACTTTGGATTCCAGCTGATTTTCAATGGACTTTGGTCTCTGGTGTTTTTTGGATTGAAAAACCCTGTTCTGGGATTCGTTGTGATTATAATACTGTTGATTTTAATTGAACGTTCGATCAAATGGTTCAAAATGGTTGATTTATTATCGGCTCAATTACTCTACCCTTATTTGGCATGGGTCACTTTTGCGACATTGCTTAATACAGCAATCGTAGTACTAAACTACTTGTGAAAAAAGTCAATTTTAAAGTGTTTTTGTAACTTAACGTTCAACTCAAACCTTAACATTATGTTTTCTAAATTAACTTTAGCGTGAACCTTCATCGGTTTCTTTTTTCTCTTTTTTGTTGGCTGGTGTTTCTACGACATCATAGCCATAAATTATTTTTAAAATCATGTGATAAACGTACCTTTTGAAGTAAAAGTTAAAATGGAATTTATTGCCTTCGGCGTTTTGTTTCAGTCGTATGTGATTTCATTGCTTTATAGCAGGTGGTCGATGGGTAATTACAGTCTAAAATCAGGTTTTAATTTCGGCACTTTGATCAGTTTTTTTGTTGGATTCGGAATTGGTCTTGTCAACTATGCAACTGCAAACCTAATTGACCTCCAAGCTTCATTGGTAGATGTTGTTTGGAGTGTTTTCTATTATGATATTGGCGGAGCATTGATCGGTTGGACTCATGACAAATTGAATCAAGAAAAATAATGTTTTCTTATAAACCTGATGGCGAAAAAATCAGAAATAAAGGAGTTTTTTCATGACTTTTTTTTAAATAATCTAGGAATAATTTATTCTGGAGCTAACTCCACGGTAAGTCCTTCAAGTGCTTTTGACATATGAATTTGACACCCCAATCGGCTGTTTTCTTTTACGTGAAAAGCCTCAGATAACATGGCTTCTTCGTCGTCAGATTTTTCAGGTAAATCATGTTCGCTCTCTAAATAGCATTGACAAGATGCGCACATCGCCATACCGCCACAAGTTCCTTCAACAGGGAGCTCATAAGCTTTACAAACTTCCATAAGGTTCATTGCCATATCCGTAGGGGCTATCAGTTCGTGTGATTTCCCCTCTCTGTCAATAACGGTGATTGTAACGTCTTGATCCATTTCTATTTAATTGCTTTAATTGTAGATTTCTTGGCTTCTTTTCTGCTGCCATCAAAGCCAGATACACCACTAACAGTAGTGTACTTTAAAATGTTTTTTTTGTCAGGATAAATCATTTGAAAAGCACTTTGACACATTAGGGTGGCTTCATGGAAGCCACAAAGAATGAGTTTTAACTTGCCTGGGTAAGTATTTACATCCCCGATGGCATAGATTCCCGGAATATTGGTTTGATAATCTAAGCTATTGTTAACCTTAATTGCATTTTTTTCGATTTCTAAACCCCAACCTGCGATTGGGCCTAGCTTGGGAGTTAACCCAAAAAGTGGGATGAAATAATCCGTCGTAATAGTCTTTATCATTCCTCCATTAGATACAACAATTGACTCTAAAAAATCCTGCCCGTGAAGTTCTGTAACCTCTACAGGAGTAATTAATTTAACTTTATTGTCATCTTTTAATTTTTGGACTTTTTCAACCGAATCTAACGCACCACGAAATTCATCTCTTCGGTGAATCAAAGTGACTTCTTTAGCAATATTCGCTAAAAAAATAGTCCAATCTAATGCCGAATCTCCTCCCCCAGCAATAATAACTTTCTTGTTATTATATTTTTCAGGATCTTTAATCATATAGTCAACCCCATAGTTTTCAAACTTTTCAAGATTAACTAAGTTAGGCTTTCTCGGCTCAAAAGTTCCCAAGCCCCCAGCAATAGCGACTATAGGCGCATGATGCTTTGTACCTTTGTTTGTGGTGACAATAAAATCGCCAGATGAGTTTTTTTCGATAGTTTGAGCACACTCACCCAAGGTGAAGCCCGGTTGAAAAGGTCTGATTTGTTTCATCAAGTTATCTACTAAATCTCCTGCCAAAATCTCAGGCTGAGAAGGAATGTCATAGATGGGTTTTTTTGGATAAATCTCTGAGCATTGACCTCCTGGAATTGGAAGTGAATCTATTAAATGACATCTTAATTTAAGTAAACCTGCTTGAAAAACAGCGAATAAGCCTGTCGGTCCAGCGCCAATAATAATAATATCCGTTTTTACCATTGAACTAGGGCGTTATGCTTACAACTTTTTCGATTTGTGGAACGTACTTTTTAATGGTCATCTCTACCCCTGATTTGAGGGTCATTTGATTGACCGTGCAGGAAACACATGCACCGTGTAGTTGAACATTTACTATTTTATCCTCATCAATAGACACCAAAGAGATGTCCCCACCATCAGATTCGAGAAAAGGACGTATTTCCTCTAGTGCGATAAGAACTTTTTCTCTAATTTTTTTTGAGTTCATAGTTTTATTTTATGGCTGAACAGCCCACCATATTGGTGATTTCCACAGCTTTAGTTGGGGGCAAGGTCGTGTTTCTTTTTAACAATTGTGCAACCAAATTCTGAGTTACTACAACTAAAGATTTCTCAATTTCAGTGCCATCCTGTAATGCTGCTGGTCTTCCAACATCTGCAGCCTCTCTTATACTTTGAACAAGGGGCAAAGCTCCCAAAAATGGAACGTCTTTGTCTTTGGCCAGATTTTCAGCTCCTTCTTTTCCAAAGATATAATATTTATTGTTTGGTAATTCTTCTGGTGTGAAATAAGCCATGTTTTCAATAATCCCTAACAAAGGAACGCTTATGCTGTCTTGGGCAAACATCGCAATTCCTTTACGAGCGTCGGCAAGAGCAACGTTTTGCGGCGTACTTACGACCACTGCCCCAGTAAGGGGTAAAGATTGAACAATGCTTAAATGAATATCTCCCGTACCTGGAGGCAAATCAACTAATAAGAAATCAAGTTCGCCCCAAGCGGCATCAAAAATCATTTGATTCAGAGCTTTGGCGGCCATCGGTCCTCGCCAAATAACTGCCTGGTCAGGTTTTGTAAAAAAACCTATTGAAAGTACTTTAACTCCATAATTTTCAATGGGCTCCATTTTTGATTTCCCATCAATGTTTATTGAAATTGGTCGTGCGCCTTCCATGTCAAACATTGTTGGAATAGAGGGGCCATAAATATCTGCATCAAGAATCCCTACTTTACAACCCATTTTCGCAAGGGTTACAGCGATGTTGGCTGTTACTGTGGACTTTCCTACACCTCCTTTACCAGAAGATATTGCAATAATAGAATCAATCCCTGGTATCGACTTTCCCTTGATAGGTTCGGCAGCAGGCGGTGGTGTATTTACCTTGATGTTGATTTTTATTTTAGCTTTTTCATAAATCTTTTGGTGAAGGACTTCCAAAATGGTAACCTCTAATTTTTTTCTAGCTTGGAGGCTGGGATTCGCCAAGGTTACATCCAAGTCGATTTGATCTCCGAAAATCATTATGTTAGTGATCGCTCCACTGTCTATTATATTTCCTCCCTCGCCTGGTGCGCTAATCGTTTTTAAAACCGCAACAACATCATTTTTATTGATTTTCATTTGATAATACCTTCTTTAAATAGGATAACAAATATAATGCAATCTGCTTGGAAACAAAAGTTTACAAATCAAATTCGAAGGGAGGTAGATGAAGCGATGGATTCCAAAAAAAATCCTTAAAATTAAGAATTTGATTGTCCCTAATTGTTAGCCCTTCATTCTCCAGAAGCTGCTGCATTAAGTTGGTTCCAGAAAAATGTAGTTTACCCGATAAAAGTCCGTTTCTATTCACCACTCTGTGAGCAGGAACATCAGGTAAGTTATGAGAAGCGTTCATAGCCCAACCAACCATTCTGGCACTTTGAGGTGCGCCCAAATAGGTTGCGATTGCCCCATAAGAGGTAACATAACCTTCTGGTATTTTCTTGACTACTTCATAAATATTACTAAAAAAATTAGACACTATTTAAATTTAAATTGAGTGTAAGTTATCGGTTTCCCTTCGGCAAGAAACATCTTTTCATAAAACGTTTGAACCGCAGTGGCCTCCTTAGGAGAATAATCATTATTATATATATTGTGATGGGCATATAATATCTCATAGGCACTGTCATTCAATATCCCAAGGGTGTAACCATGTAGGAATTCACTGTCCGTTTTTAGATGCATAACTCCGTCTGGAATAAGAACTTGTTTGTACTGATGTAAAAGTTCCGGGCAAGTCAACCGATGCTTGGTCCGTTTATGTTTTATTTGAGGATCCGGAAAAGTAATCCATATTTCAGCAACCTCACCTTTATCAAAAAGTTGCGTAATAAGTTCAATTTGTGCTCTAATAAAAGCCACATTAGAAAGGTCGTTTTCTAAAGCAGTCTTGGCTCCTCTCCAAAAACGAGCCCCTTTTGTATCTATACCTATAAAGTTTTTTTGAGGATTTAATTCCGCCAAATGAACGGAGTACTCACCTTTACCACAACCTAACTCGAGCATGATCGGATTATCATTTTTAAAATATTCACTATGCCACTTGCCTTTAAGCGGAAAAGAGTTTAGCAATAAATCTTCCCTTTCAGGTTGAATAACATTTGAGAAAGTACTATTCTCTCTAAATCTTTTTAATTTGTTTTTGCTTCCCACAGGTTTAATCTATAGGGCGAAAATAGAGATTTGAATTCTAACATTACTCAAGAATTTTAATTTTAAGTTTTTTGAAGTGTAAATGAAAATTCTGAACCAACCCCTGGTGAGCTTTCAACAAATATTTTCTCTTGATGTGCTTCAATAATGTGTTTGACAATTGCTAGCCCCAAACCTGAGCCTCCTTGCTCTCTGTTTCCAGATTTATCTACCCTATAGAAACGCTCAAAAAGCCTTGGCAGATGTTCTCTCTCGATACCCTCACCATTGTCAGTAACCCTCACTATGACTTTCTCCTCATTAAGGTCTTGAATAGTAATCTCTGTGGTCCCTTTGTTTACTCCATATTTTAGCGAGTTGATCACCAAATTGGTTAATACCTGTTGAATCCTCTCCTCATCGGCATTTACAAGTATCGGTTGGAAATTTGTACTTTCAAGTGAAAGTGTGATTTCACTCTTATTGGCCTGCATTTCAAAAAGTTCAAATACATTTTGAACCAATTTTCTAATATCAAAATCAATTCTTTCAATAGATTTTATTCCAGATTCGAACTGATTGATTAAGTCTAAATCTTTAACTATATAAACAAGTCGCTCAACTCCTTTGGAGGTTCTTTTAAGATACTTTTCTCTTAAATCCTTATCATTTATACCGCCTTCTAGTAGCGTTAAAACATACCCCTGAATTGTGAATAGCGGAGTTTTTAATTCATGAGATATATTTCCAATAAACTCTTTCCTGTAGCTTTCTTTGTCTTTAAGCACTTCAATTTCAATTTTTTTATCGTCCGCAAACTGACGAAGACTTTCTTTTAAGGATTCCATATCGGACTCAATTGCCTCTCTGTTCTCAGAAAATCCAGAAGGGGAAAGGTCATCATATATGCCTTTTAGCTTTCTTAGGATAGATCGTTCGATCCTAAGGTGAAGTAACAGAATCGAGAATATAAAAAACAGCAAAATTAAGACCGCTCCAAGCATAATATCTTGAAAGGTGAATTTAACTGAACTGAAAAAATAAAAAATAAAAAAACCAACAAGAAGGGCGGTCATCAGTAGGACTGAAAGGTTAAATGCTATTCTATAGTTCTTAAATCTAAACACAAATACTACAAGTTAAGTGGCACAAATTTATAACCAACTCCTTTTACCGTTTTAAAATATTTATCGCCGATTTTTTCTCTTAATTTTCTGATATGAACATCAATGGTTCGGTCTCCCACAACAACTTCACTACCCCAAACAATTTCCATTATTTTTTCTCTTTTAATAACTTTTCCTGGTTTTGATGCCAACAAAAAGAGTAATTCAAATTCTTTTCTTGGCAGTGAAAAAACCTTACCATCAAAAGTAACCTGATACTCCTCCCTATCAATAATAAGTTTACCTATTTGTAATTTCTCTTCGTTTTTATCCTCATCTCTCAATCTCCGAAGAAGCGCTTTTACCTTAGAAACCAAAATCTTTGGTTTGACCGGTTTGGTGACATAATCATCCGCACCAGCATCAAAAGCAGCTACCTGAGAATAATCCTCGCCTCGTGCAGTAAGAAACATTATGATCGTTTCTTTGAAACGAGGGTCTTTTCGCAATAATCCGCAAGCTTCAATTCCATCCATATTGGGCATCATAACATCCATGATGATTAAATGAGGAACTTCTCTATCCGCCTCCTCTATTGCTTTTTCCCCATCACTTGCTGTTGAAATACTATACCCTTCCTGATGTAAATTAAATCGAATAATTTCAATGACATCAGGATCATCGTCAACCAATAAGATTCTTATTCCTGTTTTTTTCATTTACTTCTTATATTTTACTAAAATATAAATTTAAATGGTTGTTAACGTTAATAAATAATTATCATATGCAATACATTTCACCTAATCCTTTTAATATTTACTACCTTTACAAGGTAAAGAATAATTCGATTTTACAATTATGCGTTTTTCTGTGTTTCTTACTTTTGTATTGTTTAGCGTTTTTGCTTCGGCACAAGGCCATTATGAAGCCTTTGGAGTAGATACAACGAATGGCGGTTCGGCTATCGAAGAGATCATTCATAAATTAGACTTTAAGATTTATCCTAACCCAATGACTGGTGAATACTTAAACATAGATTCTCGACGTTCTGAAGTGAAAAATTTAATAATATTGAATGTTTTGGGTGAAGTAGTGTTTGAAAAAGAAACACTAGAAAGTCGTATTATTCTTCAAAACCTCAAAACTGGAATCTATCTTGTTAAGCTTATTCAAGGCAATCACATGGGTTTAAAAAGACTGTTGATTCCCTAATTTTTCATGTCTTTAGCACTTGAGTTTTAATGAATTCTTTCGACCTTAACCCTTTTTGGAAAATTAAATCCGAAGAATCGTTTGAAAGATTAGCGCTTGATACGTTCAACTTTCAATATGAAAACAATTCGGTTTACCGTTCCTATTGTGACTTAATCAATCGTTCTGCTTCTGACATCTTGCACTCAAAGAATATTCCTTTTTTACCCGTTGCCTTTTTTAAATCAATGTCAGTTATTTCCTTCAAAGAAGACATTATAAAAGAATTTAGCTCAAGCACCACCACTTCTTCGATCGCCTCAAAACATTTTATTCGAGATTTGAATGATTATAAATTAAGCTTTAAAAACTGTTTTGAAAGATTTTATGGTTCAATTGAAGATTGTATTGTTTTGGCACTACTCCCCTCTTATGCAGACCGCGAAGGTTCTTCATTAACTTATATGGTTTCTGATTTAATCTCCAAGAGTAATAAACCCGAAAGTGGATTTTATCTAAACGAATGGGATCGCTTAAAGGAAAAGATTCTCGATCTTGAGGAGCGAAGTCAAAAAACATTATTAATCGGCGTTTCTTTTGCCCTACTTGACTTAATTGAAAAACACAAGTTTAAATTAAAAAATACAGTAGTAATGGAAACTGGGGGGATGAAAGGCCGAAGAAAAGAACTGACAAGAAGTGAATTGCATCAAAAACTTTCTAAAGGTTTTGGTGTTGAAAAAATACATTCAGAATACGGAATGACCGAGCTACTTTCTCAGGCCTATTCGAAAGGGAATGGTCGGTTTAGTTGTCCTCCCTGGATGCGTGTTTCCACAAGAGAAAGCGAAGATCCCTTTCAAAATCTTGGATATGAAAAAACGGGAGGATTAAACATAATAGATTTAGCCAATCGCGATTCGTGTTCATTTATTGCCACTCAGGATTTAGGAAAAACTTTTTCGGATGGAACTTTTGAAGTATTGGGCCGTTTTGATCACTCAGAAGTTAGAGGTTGTAATTTGATGGTTTTTTAATTAAACTACTTTTAAAATAAAATAATTTTTCTTTCCTCTTTGTAATAAAATATATTTTTTATCAATCAGGTCATTTTCAGCAATGACATAGTTTTCGTCAACCTTGTTTTTATTCACCGCAATCGAGTTTTCAGCCAAAGCCCTTCTTGCCTCGCCGTTTGATTTTAAAAAGCCTGTTTCAGAAGCCAAAAGATTAATCATTTCAATTCCACTCTGAAATTGACTTTTTAAAATTTCTGCCTGAGGCACGCCTTCAAAAACCACCAGAAAAGTGTCTTCATCAAGTTGAATAAGGTCTTCCGCTGTCGATCTTCCAAACAATATCTTACTGGCTTGCTTTGCTTTTTCTAAATCTTCTTTAGAATGTACCATTTGCGTTACCTCTTCGGCAATTTTGTTTTGCAAAAGCCTTAAGTGTGGAGTTTCTTTATGTTCATTCGTCAGTGATACTATTTCTTCTTGCGTCAGTAGCGTAAAAATTTTAATGTATTTCTCAGCATCTTCATCTGTGGCATTTAACCAATACTGATAAAATTTATAAGAGGAAGTTCTGCTTTTATCCAACCAAACATTTCCTCCTTCTGACTTGCCAAACTTGGTTCCGTCTGATTTTGTAATCAAAGGACAGGTGATAGCGTAGGCTTTTCCAGAAGCCTTGCGCCGAATCAATTCTGTTCCCGTGGTTATGTTTCCCCACTGATCGCTACCTCCCATCTGAATTTTACAATCCATATTTTGATAGAGATATAAAAAATCATAGCCTTGGAGCAGCTGATAGGTGAATTCAGTAAAAGATATCCCAACCTTAGAATCACTTCCCAAACGTTTTTTAACGGAGTCTTTCGCCATCATATAGTTGACGGTCAAATGCTTACCAATATCTCTTGAAAAATCAATCAATGAATAATTTTTCATCCAATGGTAATTATTAACTAACTGAGCTGCTGCAGAGTTCGTTTTGTTAAAGTCAAGAAATTTTTCTAGTTGTTGCTTGATTCCAGAAACATTTCTCTCAAGTGCTTTGGAATCCAAAAGGTTTCTTTCATCTGATTTCCCAGAAGGATCACCAATCATTCCTGTGGCCCCTCCCAAAAGTGCGATGGGCCGGTGCCCCGCCTTCTGAAAATGAATCAGTATCATAATCTGAACCAAGCTACCAATGTGTAAGGAATCTGCTGTGGGATCAAAACCAATATAACCAGAGCTTGAATTGGCCAATAGATGGGCCTCAGTTTCTGGCATAATATCATGCAACATTCCTCTCCAGCGCAATTCTTCAACAAAATTTTTAGACATTTTTTTATTTTGTTTTACAAAGATAGATTTATAGCGTAAAACAAAAAATTATTCTTCAAAAAGCAGTAATTTTAATTAATGATTTTAGTCACAGGAGCCACAGGTTTTATAGGATCGTATTTGTTATGTCATTTGGCAGAGAAAAACATATATCCAGTAGCACTCTACAGAAGTGACACCAAGAAAAACTCAATTCAATCCATTTTTGAGTCAAAGTTCTCGGACGGAAAATCTCAATTCGAAAAAATTGTTTGGCGAAAAGGCGATTTAACAGACTTCCCTAGCCTTGAGGAAGCATTTCAAGGAATTACTAAAGTTTATCATTGTGCAGCATTAATTTCATTTTCTCACAGCAAAATAAAAAAGTTAATTGAAATAAATGAACAAGGAACTTCCTACATCGTGAACCTTTGTCTGTCTCATAAAGTAAAAAAGTTGATTTACGTAAGTTCGATTGCAGCATTAGGAAAGGAAGAAACCAGCGCTGAAGTGGACGAAGAAACGCCTTGGAATAATAATGACGAAAAAACGCCTTATTCCTATTCAAAATATGGTGCTGAAACAGAGGTTTGGCGTGCTGGTCAAGAAGGACTTGAGTTTTGCATTGTCAATCCTGGTGTGATTTTAGGGAAAGGGAGTCCTGCGAATTTTATTTTAAATAAAATAAAAAAAGGATTTAGGTTTTACACCCCCGGAAACACCGGATATGTTCACGTTTCAGACGTTATTTCTGTCATGTCTCAATTGATGGAATCTGAGGTCAACGGAGAGCGCTTTATCTTGGTTGCGGAAAACTGGACCAATAAATCCCTCTATCAATTCCTGCTTAAAAAAAATAAAAAAAACGAGAGGGTTTATTTAATTCCAAAATTCACATTCTATTTTTTATGGATTGTAGAACACTCTTTAGAATTGATTTTTTTCAGAAAAAGAAAACTAACTCGGGCTTTAATAAAAGGCATGTATGAGCAAAAGAATATTAAAGGAGATAAAATTAAAACTAAACTTGATTTTGCCTACACTCCAATTGAAGAGGTTTTATAACCAATCAGATCTGTTATTTAGTTATAATATCTAATTCTGCAACACTGTCTTTTAAAGCCAATAGCCTTTTTTCAATTTGTTTGTAAATCAATAAATATTCCCTGGGACTTTGCGCATAATATTTTTTACTATTCACCAGTTGCATACTGTCGATACAATATTTTTCAAGAAAATAACCATCGCCCAACATGCTATTATATCCTTTCAAAGCATAGCCGCTGCTTCTCATAGACTTAAGCAAGTGCATGTCTAAAAGCACCTCTTCCATCAAATCTGACGGAATCAAATCCTCTGGCGGTTTAACTTTTTCTTCCTGCGTGCAGGAAAAGAATAAAAATATTATCGTAAAAAATAATGTATTTTTCATTACAGAATTAATTCTTATAAAAGGTAAGTCTTTTACCTAAGCCATTTTCAATGATTTTCCCTTGATCGTAAACCATATTTCCGTTCACAAAAGTTTTTTCTACGGAAGCTTCGAAAGTTGTCCCCTCAAAAGGCGACCATTGACAATGGTAAAGCAAATCAGTTTTGATCACCGTATTTTTTTTCTCTAAATCAACCAAAACTAAATCTGCAAAATAACCTTCTTTTAAAAAACCACGCTTTTCAATATTAAACAAAATAGCGGGATTGTGACAGGCTTTTTGGACCAATTTCTCAAATTTTATTTTGCCTTGCTTAACTGCTGTAAGCATTGCTGGCAGTGCATGTTGTACCAGCGGACCTCCCGATGGGGCTTTGGTATAAACTTGCTGTTTTTCCTCTAAAGTGTGGGGAGCATGATCCGTGGCCAAAACATCAATACGATCATCGTTCAAGGCTTCCCATAGAGCCTCGCGATCTGTTTTCTTCTTAATGGCAGGATTCCATTTTATTAAAGTCCCTTTCTCTTCATAATCTTCTTCTGAAAACCAAAGGTGGTGAACACAAACCTCGGCCGTTATTTTCTTCTCTTTCAGGGGAATATCATTTTCAAACAATTCTGTTTCTATGGCAGTTGACAAATGAAAAACATGAAGGCGAGCCCCAGTTTCTTTGGCAAGTTCTATTGCTTTTGAAGAGGATAAATAACAAGCTTTTTCGCTTCTTATTTCAGAGTGCTTTCCGATTGGAATATCATCTCCATATTCGGTAATAAAATGACTTAGGTTTTCCTTAATAGTCACTTCATCTTCGCAATGCACTGCAATGGGTAAATCGATATTAGAAAAAATCTCACGTAAAACTTCTGCATCGTCGATCAACATATTTCCCGTTGATGAACCTAAGAACAATTTAAATCCGGGTATTTTACTTTTATCAATCGATATGATTTCTTTCAGATTATCATTCGTACCTCCAAAAAGAAAAGAATAATTCGCGATTGAATTTTTTGAAGCAATTTCAAACTTTTCCGCTAGCGCTTCGCTTGAAGTAGTTTGAGGATTGGTGTTTGGCATTTCAAAAAAGGAAGTAATTCCTCCTGCAACTGCCGCCCTAGATTCTGAGGCTATCGTCGCCTTGTGAGTCAAGCCTGGCTCACGAAAATGCACTTGGTCGTCAATCCAGCCGGGCATCAAGTGTAATCCTCTGGCATCAATGACGTTGTCCGCCAATTTTTGATCGATAAAATCAGCTATTTTATGAATCAGCGTTCCATGAATCAAAAGGTCTTTCTGAACGATTTCTCCCTCATTGACCAGCATTGCATTCTTAATCAGTACTGTTTCCATTCTGTTTTTTAAAAAAATCTTTTATTCGCAAATCTAAGACGCCATAGAGCGCTTCCCAAATTATATTTCCATTCATTTTAGAAATTCCCTTTTTCCGATCAGTAAAAACAATAGGGTATTCCTTAAAACTGAATCTTTTTCTCCAAGCTTTATACTTCATTTCTATTTGAAAAGCATAACCTACGAATTGAATTTCATCGAGGTTTAGCTCCTCCAATACATTTCGTCGATAACCTACGTAACCAGCTGTGGGATCTTTTATGGGCATAAAAGTGATTAAACGGACATAAATTGAGGCAAAATAAGACAGTAATATCCTACTCAAAGGCCAGTTCACAACATTAATCCCATCAACATATCTAGAGCCCACTATAAAATCAACATCGCTTTCCAATAACTCAAGCATGGGAATCAATGCGTTAGGGTCATGAGATAAATCAGCGTCCATCTCGAAAATGTATTCATATTTGTTTTTTAAAGCCCATTTAAAACCATGAATATAGGCTTTCCCAAGCCCTTCTTTATGATTTCTAATTTCTAAAAACAACTTTTTGGGATATTTTGGCATGAGCTGGTTAACAGCTGCTGCCGTTCCATCGGGAGAAGAATCATCAACGATCAATACATCAAAACGCTTTAAAGAAAAGGTTTTTTCAAGCACCAATTTTACGTTTTCAACTTCGTTATAAGTGGGGATAATGACAAGTGTTTTTTTCATAAATTTCAATGTAAATTTACTAAAACACAAGAAATAAATTAAATAAATAAGAATACTTCCTTAATTTTATTTCATGTTTGAATGGACTGATCGATTACAAGCCTCAGGTGACTGGATTACTTTTATTTTATTTATAATTTTTGCGCTGTTGGCTTTTTTGTCTCAGCGGCATTATTCACAATTTAGATTATTTGTGGATATAAGGAATTTGAATAATTATCTAAATATTTATGGAAAGGACAAATACTTAAGTCCTTTATATCAGTTCAATTTGATTTTATTTTTCATCTCAATGCTTACCTATGTACTTTATGCTCATTTTTTCTATCAAGAAATATTAATTTCTTATTTAGGGAGAATTCAATTTTATGAAATTTTACTTTTCTTATTCAGCTTGGTAGTTATTCGATACTTTGTACTGAAAATGATTTTAAACCCCATGAAACTAAAAAACACACTTGATCAAGTGTGCTTTAAAAGCCTGACAATTAAGGGGTTAATTAGCATAATGGGCAGTTGCTTTTTGTTACTTTATCACTTCACTTTTCCTGACAATCATAACTTTATTTTAATAAGTCTTGTAATTGTCTTAGCCTCTTCTTTCATATATCATATAACAATTTATATTGAAATAACAAGGAAAAAACCTATTCATCTGCTTTATATAATTTTATATCTTTGTGGATTCAAGATAGCGCCCTGGCTTTGGCTCTATTTAATATTAGATTAGGCCAAGAGGTAATTAAATTTAAACATATGAAAGTGAAAACCATTTTGGTTTCGCAACCTGAGCCTGCGAGTGACAAATCCCCTTACGCACGTTTAAAAGAAAAACACAAACTAAAAATTGATTTTCGTCCTTTCATTCATGTTGAAGGCATGACTGCGAAGGAGGTTAGGAAACAAAAAATTAATTTTTCTGAATTTAATAATATTATCCTCACCAGCCGGAACGCTGTTGATCATTTTTTCAGACTGACTGAAGAAATGCGCTATAAAGTTCCTGATTCCACAAAATACTTCTGTCAATCAGAAGCCGTCGCTTACTATCTTCAAAAATATGTGGTTTATCGCAAGAGGAAGATTTATGTGGGCGAAAAAAGTGTAGCAGATTTGGAGTCTGTGTTTAAGAAGTTTGAAATTGAAAAATTCATGCTACCCACCTCGGATGTTGACAACCCTAAGATTCCTAACATTCTAGATGAAATTGGAGTTAAGTGGCAACGCGCACAGCTATACAGAACCAAAGTAAGTGACCTCTCGGATCTAAGGGATGTATACTATGATATTTTAGTGTTTTTCAGTCCTTCGGGAATCGAATCTCTGTTGCATAACTTTCCTGATTTTGAACAAAAAGATACAATGATAGCAGCTTATGGTAATGCTACTGTCAATGCTGCAAAAGCTGCAAACCTAAGGGTCGATATAAATGCGCCCAGTCCTGAAACCCCCTCAATGAGCATGGCCATTGAAAAACATATTGTTGGACTCGGCAAATAATCTTAGGGAGTTTAAGCCTTTATTGATTTAATAAGTAAAAAGAACCAACCGAAAATAAGTAATGTTCCTCCTATGGGTGTTATTGGACCGATCCATGATAGGTCTACTTTCATCACGGACTGGAGGGACAAAAAGAAGATGCTGAAAGAAAATAGTATTGTTCCCCAAAAGAAGAATCTAAAAATCCACTTCTTGTCTTCTATTTGCATTACAGAAACCAACAGCAAAGCCAATCCGTGGTACATCATGTATCGGGCACCTGTTTCAAAAGAATGTAATGACGTTTCAGTTAATAATGTTTTTAAAAGGTGACTTGCAAAAGCTCCCAAAACAACTGAAAATAATGCGAAAACCGCTCCTGCTATTCTGATTTTTTTCATTTATCTAATTTAAAGTAAAAAATATAAATTATAAAAAGGAATTCGCTTATATTTATTAACCAAATATAGGATTTTGATTAAAAATTTATAACAATGAAAATAACTAATGAAGAAATTTTAATAGATGGCTTAGATAAGATTATTCTTCGAGCGCTTATGAATGATGCAAGAAAATCAATTAATGAAATTGCTAAAACCGCTGGTATTTCAGGAGCGGCTGTTCACCAACGTTTAAAAAAACTAGAGCAAGCTCAACTCATCTCTGGTTCTCAAATCATATTAAACCCCAAGATTTTAGGTTTTAAAACAATGGCTTTTATTGGGATTTACTTGGATAAAGCCATCCGAAATACTGAAGCAGTAAAGCAACTCGAAAAAATACCCGAAGTGATCGAATGTCATTACACCACAGGAAACTGGAGTGTGTTAATTAAAATATTGTGTAAAGACAATGAGCACCTAATGGGACTTTTAAATCATAAAATACAATCCATAGAGGGTGTTTCAAGAACGGAGACTTTTATTTCTTTAAATCAACAGATTAAAAGACAAATTCAGATTTAATCATTTTTTCTCTTTTTAAGCGTCAAGAAGATGATCACAACTTGTAAAATCCCTGAGAGTATGTTGGCGGCAATAACTGCAATGCTATTGATTAAAATGCCATAGGCCAACCAAATAATAATTCCGACAAGCATGCAAACATACATTGAAAGCGACACTCCGTTTGAGCTTCGATTTTTGCATATTTTAACAACTTGAGGCACAAAAGCTAGAGTGGTGAACGTGGCTCCTACTAAGCCAACAACTTCAACTAGAATGTCATTACTCATTAGATCACTATATTTATTATTTTCCCTGGGACAACAATTATCTTTTTCGGAGGATTTCCTTGAAGTTGATTTTGAGTTCTCTCCTCGTTAATCACTATCTCTTTAATTTCATCTATGCTTAAGTTTAATGAAAGCTTTAAAGTAAAACGCATTTTTCCATTAAATGAAACTGGATAATCTTTGGTTGTTTCTGTCACATGGGAGGGATCGAATAAAGGAAACGGCTCGAATTCAATACTTTTAGAGTGTCCCAAAACTGACCACATTTCCTCACTTAAATGTGGTGCAAAAGGGGAAAGAAGAACTATAAAAGGTGCTAGAATTTCACGGTTTGAGCATTTCAAAGCACTCAATTCATTAACGCAAATCATAAAAGTACTGATGCAAGTATTAAAAGAATAACGCTCAATATCATCGGTTACCTTCTTTATGGTTTGGTGTAAAATCTTATAAGCTTCAGGCGAAGGATTATTGTTAGTAACAATAAGTTTTTCTTGATCATAAAACAAGCGCCACGTTTTTTTTAGAAAATTATGTACTCCGCTTATTCCAGCGGTATTCCAAGGCTTGTCTTGTTCAAGAGGCCCTAAAAACATTTCATACATCCGCAAGGTATCTGCTCCATAGGTTTCACATATTTCATCGGGATTGACCACATTGTATTTCGACTTGGACATTTTTTCAACTTCTCTGCCTACAATATATTTACCTTCCTCAAGAATGAAGTCTGACTGTTCAAAATCTTTTTGCCATGCTTTAACTTTTTTAATATCCAATTCGTTATTTGAATTAACGAATGACACATCAACATGAATGGGCTCGACTTCTTGCCCTTTTATTAATCCTTTTGAAATAAAATCTTGAGTTCCTTTTTTACGATAAATAAAGGATGAATTCCCAAGAATCATGCCTTGATTGATCAATTTTTTAGCATATTCTTCTACAGGTAAATATCCACGATCATAAAGGAATTTTTGCCAAAACCTAGAATACAACAAATGTCCTGTTGCATGTTCGCCACCTCCAAGGTATAGGTCGACATCTTGCCAATAATTTAAGGCCCTATTTCCAACAAAACCCTCTTCATTTTGAGCATCCATATAGCGAATGAAATACCAAGAACTCCCTGCCCAACCTGGCATAGTGTTTAATTCCAATGGAAAAATGGTTTCATTATCAATTTCGTCTAAGCTAACGACTTTCTCTAAGCCAGTGTTCCAAGCCCAATCTTTTGCATTGCCCAAAGGTGGCTCCCCGTCTTCTGTAGGTAAATATTTCTCAATTTCTGGTAATTTAAGCGGTAAATGTTCTGCTTTAAGCGGAAATGGAATTCCAGACTTAAAATAGATTGGAATGGGTTCACCCCAATATCTCTGACGACTAAAAACAGCATCTCTCAGACGAAAGTTAACAGTTCCTTTTCCGGCGTTTAATTCTTCCAAAGCATAAATACTTTTTTTTACTGCTTTCTTGTGAGGAAGACCATTTAAGAAATCTGAATTTATAAGTCCTACAGAGGCTTTTTCGGTATAGGCAGACTCCGAAATATCAATTTGATCGAAAATATTAATAATGGGTATGTCAAAATATTTTGCAAAATCATAGTCGCGCTGGTCTCCGCAAGGAACAGCCATAACCGCTCCTGTTCCATAGCCCGCTAAGACATACTCTCCAATCCATATCTGAACTTTTTCTCTGGTAAAAGGGTGAATGGCATAAGCTCCTGTAAAAACACCACTAATATTTTTCACCTCTGATTGACGTTCTCGATCAGACTTTTTAGCAGCCTCAAGGATGTAATTTTCTACAGCTCCTCTTTGCTCGGCAGTTGTTATTTTTTGAACCAATTCATGCTCTGGAGCCAGTGTCATAAAAGTGACACCAAAAATAGTATCGGGTCTTGTTGTGAAAACTTCAAGTCGATCTTGACGTCCTTCAACATCAAAATAAACAGAAGCTCCAATAGATTTTCCAATCCAATTTCTCTGCACTTCCTTTAAAGAATCTGACCAATCTAATGTATTTAAACCTTCGAGCAATCGATTAGCATAGGCGCCAATTCGCATGCTCCATTGTCTCATTTTCTTTTTCGTAACAGGATGACCTCCTCGTTCAGAAACACCATTTATGATTTCATCATTAGCAAGAACCGTCCCTAATGCTGAACACCAGTTCACTTCCGTATCAGATAAATAAGTTAATCTGTATTTTAATAAAACCTCTTCCTTTTCTAATGCTCCCATAGCATTCCACTCTTCGGCACTAAATTCAGGAATATTATTATCGCAATTGGCATTAACATTTATATTTCCTTCCGTTTCAAAACTTGTAATCAATTTACTTATCGGCTTGGCTTTATCGTCATCTAAACAATAATAGGAATCAAAAAGTAATAAAAAAATCCACTGCGTCCACCTATAATACACTGGGCTAGAAGTCTGCACTTCCCTACTCCAATCAAACGAAAATCCCATTTGATCGAGTTGTTCGCGATAGCGTTTGATATTTGTTGCTGTAGTTTTCGCTGGGTGTTGGCCGGTTTGTATGGCATATTGTTCAGCTGGGAGCCCAAAAGAATCGTATCCCTGAGGATGCAGCACATTAAATCCCTTATGTCGCTTAAATCGCGCTACTATATCACTTGCGATATATCCCAGCGGATGTCCAACATGCAATCCTGCTCCGGAAGGATAAGGAAACATGTCTAAGACATAATATTTAGGTTTATCACTTTTGTTTTCAGCTTTAAAAGTTTGTTGAACAGACCAGAAATTTTGCCATTTTTTTTCAATTTTTTGAAAATCGTATATCACCACCTTGTATGTTTATGAATCCGTAAAAATACGTTTATTGAATGAAAGGAAAAAAGTTTATGTCTCCCTTCATTATTTTTTAAAACGGGTTTCCTATTTTTACTTAAAATTTCTAAATATTTTGAAACAAAAACCTGAAGAAAAATATTACAAACGTCGATTGATTTCAAGTTACTTTTCTGTGGTATTAAGCATCACTTTGGTTTTGTTTTTAATTGGGATCTTGGGCTTATTACTCCTTAACTCAAAAAAAGTTGCAGATCACTTTAAGGAACAAATTGCAATGACCGTATATCTTAAAGACTCTGCAAAAGAAATTGAAATAAAGCAATTACTAAAAACCTTAAGTCTTGAAGTCGCAACTAAAAAAGCCATTTTCATTACCAAAGAGGAAGCTTCGGGAGTTCATGCAAACGAGATTGGAGAGGATTTTATGGAGTTTTTAGGTTACAATCCGTTACTTAACTCTATCGATGTTTATTTTAAAGCGGCTTATGTCACCCCTTCTTTAATAGAAGAAATTAAAACAAATTTGGAGAGTTATGATTACGTCGATGAGGTCAATTACGATCAACCCTTACTGGAATTATTAGACGAAAACATCAAGAAAATAACTTATTGGATTCTTTTCGCGAGTCTTATTTTCGTCTTGGTTGCCGTCTTGTTGATCAACAGTTCTATCCGGCTTTCAATCTACTCCAAACGACTCATAATTAAAACAATGCAATTGGTGGGAGCTACCAAAAGTTTTATCAGAAAACCATTCATTAAGACCAACATTTTAATGAGTTTTATTGGTTCTTTAATGGCCTTGCTTGCACTCAGTGGTGTAATCTATGAAATGAATAAACGCTTTCCTGAGTTGGAGATTTTGAACAACCCCCTCGAACCAGCGCTTATTTTTGTTAGCGTTTTCTTTTTAGGTTTGGGGATCACACTAATTAGCACTTTATTTGCAATGCAACGCTACCTTAATCTCAAATCTGACGCTGTATATTAAATCAATTATATGAGTAGCATTAAAGCCAAAAAACAATTATTGTTTGGAAAGAGAAATTATAGATTCTTGATGTTTTCCATCCTATTAATCACACTCGGATTTATTTTAATGTCAGGCGGAGGAAGTGATGATCCAAATGTTTTTAATCCTGAAATATTTAATTTCCGAAGGATTCGTTTGGCGCCAACTGTCATCCTTATTGGATTTGCCATGGCAATCTTCGCCATAGTTACAGCACCAAAGAAAAGTAAATGAGTTTATTTGAAAGCCTAATCCTTGGAATTATCCAAGGACTCACAGAGTTCTTACCGGTTTCTTCAAGTGGTCATCTTGAGATTTTTAAAGAAATATTTGGTAGTGACTACCAGCCAAAGGAGAGCCTATTAATCACAATAACGCTTCATGCGGCTACGGCAATGAGCACTCTGTTTTATTTTAGAAAAGACATCGGTTTTATATTTAAAGAATTGTTGCGATTTGAAAAAAGTGAAAGTTTATATTTTGCAATTAAAATTATATTGTCAATGATTCCTGCGGTTATTGTTGGACTATTTTTTGAAGATTTTATTGCAAGTTTATTTGACGAAAACCTTTTGCTGGTTGGTTTTATGTTACTAATCACAGCCTTTTTATTATTTCAAGCAGATCGCATTGGTAAAAACAACAAACCCTTGAATTATCGTTCTGCGCTATTAATTGGAGTTATACAAGCGATTGCAATTCTTCCAGGGATTTCAAGAAGTGGTGCGACGATTGCTTTGGCAGTGTTGCTCGGTATTGATCGAGAAAGAGCAGCTAGATTTTCTTTTCTAATGGTCATTCCTCTAATTTTTGGAAGTATGGCGAGAAGTCTATTAGAAATCGATTCTGTTACTCAGTCTCCAGATTTCCTTTCCCTTTTGATTGGATTTATTGCAGCATTTATCACTGGAATTTTTGCTTGCAAATGGATGATTGCACTCGTTAAGAAAAGTCAATTGAAATACTTTAGTTTTTACTGCATCGTCGTGGGTGTTATTGTCATTTTATATGCATTCTAAATTAGAACTTAACGAAACTTCAGTAATCGAAGGAGAATTACTTTTGATTGATAAACCCCTAAACTGGACTTCTTTTCAGGTCGTTAATAAAATTCGTTGGGAGTTAAAAAACAAGTTTGGCATTAAAAAGCTAAAAGTGGGACATGCGGGGACTTTAGATCCATTAGCAACAGGTCTTTTATTGGTGTGTACTGGGAAAATGACTAAGAAAATTTCTGAGATTCAAGCACTGGTGAAGGAATACACCGGAACATTTACAATGGGGGCTACCACCCCGTCTTATGATCTTGAAACTCCTATTGACGGTACCTTCCCAATAGATCACCTCGATGACAATGCCCTGAAGGAAGTCATCAATCAATTTACTGGAGTAGTTGATCAATATCCTCCAGTTTTCTCAGCGATAAAAAAAGATGGCAGAAGACTCTACGAATACGCCAGAAAGGGAGAAGAAATAAAGATTAACTCGAGACAGGTTGAAATTTCAGTATTTGAACTAACAGAAATTAAGCTGCCCACAATAGATTTTTATGTAAAATGCTCAAAAGGCACCTACATCAGGTCTTTGGCCAATGATTATGGAAAAGCCTTAGGGTCAGGCGCTCATCTGAGTAGCTTAAGAAGAACCGCTATTGGCTTGCATCGCATCGAAGATGCTTCTACTATTGAACAAATTACAGTAGAGCTAGAAGTAATATAATCCCAACTTAATAGCTTTAGATTCTTTGTTTTTTAATAATTTTACCAAAACATACGCTCCCCATGAATTTAACTACGGATGAAATTCAAGAACGTCTTCACAAAAAAGGTTATTTAGATTTATCTGTTTCCAAAGATATTGATCTGGTTACCGAAATAAATCGTCTTAAAAAAGAAAAGAACGCAGTAATTCTGGCACATTATTATCAAGAACCAGAAATTCAAGAACTTGCTGATTATCTCGGAGACAGTCTTTTTCTTGCCCAAGCTGCAGAAAAAGTTGCTGCGGACATTATCGTTTTTGCGGGGGTGCACTTCATGGCGGAGACTGCAAAAATAATCAATCCTAACAAAAAAGTATTGCTCCCTGACTTGAAAGCAGGTTGTTCGCTAGCCGACTCCTGTCCTCCAGATGAATTTGAAAAATTTATTTCAAAACATCCCGGTGCTCATGTGGTGACCTACATTAATTGTTCGGCGGAAATAAAAGCATTGAGCACTATTGTTTGCACGTCTAGTAATGCCGTAAAAATTATAGAGTCGATTCCTGAAAATGAAACCATCATTTTTGCACCTGACAGAAACCTAGGGCTTTATCTGATAAAAGAAACGGGGAGAAACATGATATTGTGGGACGGATCATGCATCGTACATGAGGCCTTCTCATTCGATAGAATTGTTGCGCTTGCCAAAGAGCATCCTAATGCTAAGTTTATCGCCCATCCTGAAAGTGAATCTCAAGTTTTGGATATTGCCCATTATGTAGGGAGCACTTCGGGATTATTAAAATATATCCAAAAAGATCAAGCAACTTCATTTATCGTGGCTACCGAAGCAGGAATTTTACATGAAATGAAAAAACGCTGCCCTGATAAAACATTTATTCCTGCACCAGTAGAAGACGAAACTTGTGCTTGTAGTGAGTGTGCATTTATGAAACTAAATACCCTTGAAAAACTCTATTTGTGTTTAGAATACGAACAACCTGAGGTCATTTTATCTCAAGAATTGATAGACAAAGCAAATTTACCCATCACACGAATGTTGACTTTAGGTTAAGCATATGATTACTAATGTTCTAGTTGTCGGCAGTGGAATTTCAGGCTTGACCTATGCGATTAAGGTAGCAGAGCAAAATCCTGAATTAGGGATCGTAATGATATCGAAGAACAATCTGTTGGAGAGTAACACGCGGTATGCTCAGGGTGGAATTGCGGTGGTTTCTAATTTTAGAAATGATTCTTTCGAAAAGCACATCTCTGACACTCAAATTGCAGGTGCAGGGAAATGCAATGAAGCTGTTGTCCGCTTTGTTGTTGAGGAAGGATACGATCGGGTTCAAGAATTGATCGAATGGGGCGCGCACTTTGACACAAATAAAAACACACTTCATTTAACCAAAGAAGGAGGACACTCTGAAAAAAGAATCATCCATAACAAAGATCGGACTGGGCTTGAAATACAACAAACTTTAATCAAAAAAATAAAAACTTTCACTAACATCAATTTGTTAGAGAACCACACCTTGGTTGATTTGATCACGGATCACCACACTGTGAGTGACTACAAACGTTGTTATGGCGCATACGTCATCTCAAATACCCAACAAGAAATTATTAAGATTTCTGCTCAAATCACCATTCTTTCTACCGGGGGTGCTGGGCAATTATTTTCCCACACCACCAACCCTAAGAATGCAACTGGTGATGGTCTTGGTGCTGCATATCGTGCCAAAGTAAAAATCGAAGGGCTGCCTTTTGTTCAATTTCACCCCACTGCCCTATTTCCAAAAATAAAAGACAATACGTTTTTAATTTCAGAAGCGCTTCGTGGAGAAGGTGCGCTACTTATAACAAAAAGCGGAAAGCGATTCATGCCTGATTATGACTCAAATGCTGAGCTCGCTCCACGAGACATTGTTGCAAGATCTATCGCTCAAGAAATTATAAAATCAGGAGATGATTTTGTTTACCTTGATTGCAGTACAATCAGTGAAGAGGAATTTCATAATCATTTTCCTACGATTCAACAAAGCTGTAAATCTGTAGGAATTAATCCTCCAAAAGATTTCATACCAGTGATCCCTGCTGCACATTATTTCTGTGGCGGATTAGAAGTTAACGAACAAGGAGAAACAGGACTAAAGGGGCTCTATGCAATTGGTGAATGTAGCCATACTGGGCTTCATGGAGCCAACAGATTGGCTTCTAATTCTCTTCTCGAATCTTTGGTTTTTTCTCATCGTGCAGCTTTAGATTCTCTAAAGAAGTTAAAAGAAATTCTCCCAAATGATTCTTTTTATGAAGCAATTCCTGAATGGAAAGGGGAACATTATATTTCCAACGAAAAAATAAGTGCTATTGGTAAATTAAAAAAAGAACTGCAAGATGTGATGAGTACCAAGGTGGGTATTTTCAAAACTTCTAAGGGTCTTTTAGAAGCAGAAATTAGACTTAAAAAAATATTTCTTGAAACCCAAGAAATTTATAAGCAAAACAAATTAACGCTCGGCGTTTGTGAATTAAGAAACATGGTCAGTGTTGCTTACCTTATGATCAAACAATCTCAGGAGCTCAACGCTAACGTTGGTGTATATTACAATCACGATTATGCATGATAATTTCTATTCAAAATACAGCGTCGAAATTGATCGTTTCATAAAACAATCCTTACAGGAAGACATTGAAACTGGTGACCACGGCAGCAGTGCCTGTTTGGACGGTGACAAACCCGAAACTGCTCACTTGCTAGTAAAAGAACCTTGTGTTATTGCTGGAATTTCATTGGCAGAGAAAATTTTTAAAGAATTTGACCCCGAACTAGCCCTTGAAAAATACTTCGAAGAAGGAACAGAACTTGAAAAAGGAGAAATCGTTTTCTCAGTAACAGGAAAAGCAAAATCTATTTTGGCAACAGAACGCTTGGTGCTGAATTGCATGCAACGAATGAGCGGAATTACTTCATTAACTAAGAGCTTAACTAACGAAATCACGCACACCCATTGTAAGATCTTGGACACCCGAAAGACAACCCCCGGTTTCCGCTATCCTGAAAAATGGGCTGTTGTCATCGGAGGAGGATACAACCATAGAATGGGACTTTTCGATGCCATCATGATCAAGGACAATCATGTTGATTTTTGTGGTGGGATGAAAAAAACATTAGAAAAAACAAAATCATATTTAGAAAAAAATATGCTCAATATTCCTGTAATTGTTGAAGTAAGAAATCAAAAAGAGATTAAGGAGACGCTTGATTTTCCTTGGATTAAACGAATTCTTTTAGACAACATGAATCCCAAGGAGTTAATTAAAAGCATAAAGTTGATCGATGGAAGTTTTCCTACGGAAGCTTCTGGAAATATAACTGCCAAAAACCTAGTTCCAATTGCAGAAACTGGAGTGGACTACCTTTCGATGGGTGCCTTGACACATTCTGCTAGAAATATTGATTTGAGTTTAAAGGCATTATAAGAATCGCTCTATATTTGCTATATTAGCACGAATATTTTTTTCCATCCATGAAATACAAAAGAATCTTGTTGAAGCTAAGCGGTGAAGCGCTTATGGGAGATCAAAACCACGGTATTGATCCAGTCCGAATGAGGGAATATGCCGAGGAGATTAAACAGATTCAACAATTAGGAACTGAAATTGCAATTGTAATTGGTGGTGGAAATATTTTTAGAGGGGTTTCTGGAGCTAGTAAAGGAATGGATCGTGTTCAAGCAGATTACATGGGAATGCTTGCCACCGTTATTAACGGACTTGCACTTCAAAGTGCTCTAGAAAACGCAGATGTCCCAACTCGATTACAAACCGCAATTAGAATTGAAGCCATTGCTGAACCTTTTATTAAGAGACGAGCTACAAGGCATCTAGAAAAAGGAAGAGTTGTCATTTTTGGATCAGGAACAGGGAATCCATATTTCACAACTGACTCCGCAGCAGTGCTTCGGGCGATAGAAATCAATGCTGATGTTATCCTCAAAGGAACCCGTGTAGATGGAATATACAGTGAAGATCCAGAAAAAAACAAAGAAGCGATTAAGTTCGATTCCCTTTCTTTTGATGAAGTATTAAAAAAAGGATTGAAAGTAATGGATACCACAGCCTTCACACTCAGTCAAGAAAACAATCTCCCTATTATTGTTTTTGACATGAACACAAAAGGTAATTTGAGTAGAATAATAAACGGTGAAAACATTGGAACACGTGTCATTTAATACCATTATCAATAATGAATGAAGAGATACTAATCATCATTGAGACAGTTAAAGAAAGTATGGAGTCTTCCATTCTTCATTTAGAAAAAGAGTTACTCAATGTAAGGGCAGGAAAAGCAAACCCCGTAATGCTTAAAAGCATTATGGTTGATTATTATGGAACTGCTACGCCTCTGAGCCAAGTCGCTAATGTAAATACCACTGATGCTAGAACTCTATCTATTCAGCCATGGGAAAAAACATTACTCTCTGAAATCGAAAAAGCAATTCTTCATGCAAACATTGGATTCAACCCAATGAACAATGGAGAGTCAATTATCATTAATGTTCCGCCTTTAACCGAAGAAAGAAGAAAGGATTTGGTCAAAATTGCGAAAACTGAAGCTGAAAATGCAAAAGTTGGAATTCGAAATGCAAGAAAGGATGGGAATACTGAAATTAAAAAATCCGATGCTTCAGAAGACCTCCAAAAAAATGCTGAAATTGATATCCAACAATTAACGGATAACTTTATTACTAAAGTAGATCAAATATTTTCTACCAAAGAAAAAGAAATACTCACAGTATAATTAAATCCCAAAAAGCAACGTGCCGAAAACAAAAAAGAAAAACAATACTAACTTTTGGGGAGTCGTTGCAAATCTAATTCTCAGGAATCGGATACTAATTTTAATTGTACTCTCATTTGCTACTGCATTTTGGACCACCCAGTGGAAGTATATGCAGTTTACTTTTTCAGAAGCTAACCTCCTGCCCGACAACCATCCAGAGAACATCATTTATGACGAATTTATCGACATCTTTGGTGAGGAAGGAAACCTAATCGTGATTGCCGTTAAAGACACAACCTTCTTTAACAAAGATAAATTCAATAAGTGGAACACGTTTAATCAACGTATTAACGATTTTCCTGAAGTAGACTTTATTCTTTCAGTCAAGAACATTCAGGAATTGGTCAAGGATGATGCTAAAAAACAGTTCCAAGTAAAACCTGTTTTTGAAAACGAAACCTTTGATAAAAAATCCATTGACCAACTAAAGGAAAAACTTTTTTTAAAACTTCCATTCTATGAAAACATTCTTTACAGCAAAGACAAAAAAACAATTCGAACGGCAATTTATCTAGATAAAGGAATCATAAACACTGAACAAAGAAAAAATTTTATATTCAAAACTTTCATCCCGCTTGTGGAGTCATTTGAAGAAGAAACCGGGTTGGATGTAAAGGTCTCAGGCATGCCCTACATCAGAACCCTTAATGCGCAAAATATTTTAGACGAAATTGGACTTTTTGTAATCTCTGCAATGTTACTGACCACCCTGATATTCTTTTTATTCTTTCGTTCCTATCGCGCCACTTTTATTTCAATGTTTGTCGTGGTCATTGGTGTTATGTGGGCATTTGGAATTTTAGGTTGGTTTGGTTATGAAATCACCGTTCTGACCGCTCTGATCCCTCCCCTAATCATAGTAATTGGGATTCCGAATTGTATCTTTCTAATTAATAAATACCAACAAGAAGTTGCCAAACACGGCAACAAGGTAAAATC
>Ga0209711_10001074_pt1 | contig 27400 bp, 15 predicted proteins | sample ArcticOcean_MG_C_7_FD_187441 | JGI IMG/M metagenome (GOLD analysis project Ga0209711, IMG submission 187441) | Marine microbial communities from western Arctic Ocean - ArcticOcean_MG_CB11_88 (SPAdes) (version 2) | ecosystem: Environmental > Aquatic > Marine > Oceanic | place: Arctic Ocean...
TAACACCAGCACCGTCTCTAGCAACATATCCTAAACCGTTTTGAGTACGAGGTGTAAAACCAAAACAAAGTACGTAGGTATATAATGAATCGGTATCAAGTACTCTTCTATCTGCAAGTACACAACCGCCACCACGACCAACAGCTCTGTTAGGGAAATCATCAATTCCGATAGAAGCAATTGTTGCTGTACCACCAGATTCAGAAGTTATTGTATCACCAACCGCAAATCCTTGACCATTCTTGAGGTTACGAACTCGAATTGTATTTGAAGTATTTACATCACCAGGTACTACACCTTTCTTTGCATCTAATTTATCATCCCAAGATAGGAAACCAATAGCACCAGATGAGAATACAACTTCATCATCAATATTCCATAAGCTTAGTAAAGGATCACTGCTGTTTCCTGTAACTCCCGATAGTACAAATGTTTGACCAAGGTCAGCAAGAGTACCTTTTGAGTTATAAGGATTAAGAGGTGGTTCAACATCTTGACGTAAGAAGTTAGATAACTGAGTACTATCTCTTAAGTAAGGTGAACGTAATAGTTTAGCACCAGGTCGATAAGCAATTGCGAAACCACCTTCTGGGAAGTCAAAGTTATCAACTTTAAAGTTCTGATAACCAAATCCTTGAACGTAACCACCAGAACCAACTAAGATTCCGTTATTGTTTTCGTAGCCAGGTAGCATTTCAATAACTGTTGCGTACTGACCTGCAGTTGAAGTACAAGAACAGTCATCAGGCAACATCAAGTTACCTTTTGTATAATAAGTACCAGGACCTACTGAAATATGAACAGCGTTGTTAATTGCGTTACGATTTAATTCGCCGCCTGCTTTTTCTAAACAAAGTTCAAATGCTCTTTCCAGTGTTCTTACTGGTTGCATCATTGTTCCTGGGTTATCATCGTCACCAGAACCGGCATCTACATTAACTTTAAGTGCCTGTGCTGTTTTCTTTGATACTTCAGAGAATAGTTGTCCGAAGTTTATTTGTTCTGTATCGCCTGTCTTTTCGTTACGAATTGCGAAGTAACTTTCATCATCGATTGGTGCCTCAAACTCTTTGCTGAGATTCATATCGAAGTCGACAAGTTGAGATTTATCAACTATGCCTGTAAAGGTTGATCCTGTTATTGTACCATTATCGAACGATGATCCGTTTGCACTTAAGCCTTCAGCAGTTGAACTACCAATTGACATGTTAGTGGCAACAACATTATTCATCGTACCAGTGTATGTACTGCCACTTATGACACTGTCTGTAATAGTTGAATCATCAATCGTTGAATTGGTCAGGACAACGTTATTGCCTGTACCGTCATTAAATTCAGATTGTGTTATGACAATATTATTAGCAGTAGAATCTGTAATGACACCAGCAGAGTAATCAGAATTAATGATTGTTGCATTATCAATATCACCGTCTGTATAGGTGGCATTAGTAATGTCGGTATTATCCATCGTACCATTAAGAATGGCAGTAGCATCAATCTGGCCTGCATTAAACTCTGAGGCGGTGATGATAGTATTATTTGCTGTAGAATTTGTAATTGATGAGTTATCAATCGTTGAATTGGTCAGGACAACATTATTGCCTGTACCTTCATTGAATTCTGAACTTGTTATGACAACGTTGTTAGCAACACTATCAAATAATCTTGAAGACGTAATCGTTACGTTATTGGCAACACTATCGTTTAGCGCTGAACTCGTAATGACAAAGTTATTAGCAGTTCCGTCAAGCAAAGTAGTATTGGTAAAGATATTATTATTACCAGTACCTTCTGAGAAATCAGAGAACGTAATTGTTACGTTATTTGCTGTACTGTCAAATATCTCGCCAACACTAAACGTTGAGGAAGAGATGGTAATATTGTTAGCAACCGAGTCGGTCATTACCGTATCTTTGATTGTACCACGGACAAAGTTAGTATCTTCGATTTCAGAATTATCTATATCAACGTTGTCTAGACGCGAATCAGACATTCTCACACCAGAGATAGTTCCTCCAGTGATCGTTATTCTAGAAAAGATTTCATATTGAATTGCTTCAACTAATTCTTGTCTAGTTATATTACTTGTACCGTCGTCACCTTGGACTAGATTAACAATAACGAACAGGTCTTCTGTTCTAGTATTGGCACCTGTAATCGGAGGTAGTTCTGAAATTTTTGCCATCTTTAGTCTTTTCCTTGTGGTATTACCTTATTATTTATAAGACCAATACATCAATTACTCTTTGTTTATAAGCTTGTTTTCTAAAACATTTACCTTTTCACTCAAATCTTTTATTGCATTTATCAGCAACGGCACCAATTGTTGGTATCTTACTGCTTTGTAAGTACCATCTTCCATTTCAATATCATAAACTACTTCAGGAACTAACTCTTCAATCTCCTGAGCAATAACACCAGGATGTGTATCCTGAGGTCTGTTTTTATAGTTAAAGGTATATGTCTTTATTTGTTCTATCGTTTCCAATCCTTTATCGAGAGGAACAATATTTTCTTTTAATCTTTCGTCTGAGAAGGATCCGTTTGTTGTTACGTCACCAACAAATACTGCACTTCCTGTGTCTCCATCAATTTGGGCTTTAATAGTTGATCCGCCCGAGAAGAATGTTGTTGTGTTCTCGCTAACGTCATGATGATAAGTTTTATTACCACCGTTAGAAACATAATTATATGAATCACCAAAAGTATAGATTGCACTATACACATTCATGTTTGATGCAAAATCAACTAACTGTGTGTTAGTACCACCGACGTATCTAGCAATTCTTAAATAACCTTGACCACCTGAAGCTCTGCCTTCTATATAGCCATAGTTATTAGCGTCAACATAACCGCCTGTTCCAATAAACTTATTACCTTTATAAGTATCTAGTTCACCGTCTCCATCAAATGATATAACGCCTGTGGCAGAAAGGTTAATACCGTCTCCACCAGAAAACGCAGCTCTTGCTCTTGCGGTTGTATGATAAAGATTTGTTGAACCTTCTGATACATCGTCAGTGCTTAAACCTGCTCCGCCTGCACCAATTGTTAAACTGCCAACTGTTAATGAACCAATTACAACTGCATCAGGAACTGTTAATGTGCCTGCTGTTGATAATGAAAACTTATTAGGAGTAACACCTGTATTAATAATAAAGTTACCAGGACTTGAATTTTCTAATCCTACGTCCCAAGATAAAGTACCGTTGCTGTATCGTGTTTGTGCACCAGCACTATTTAAGAAAGTTGTTGTTAATTGAGCAGCACCTGTAACTTGAAAAGCACCGTTAACATTAACCGGAGAACCACCTGTGACTGCTTCAATTGTATTAGTACTTATCTTTGTAGAACCAATTACATTAGCTGCCGTAAAGTTTCCAGTAATTGTTGCACTACCTGTGGTTGTACTACCAGCAGGCGCTGCCGTCACCACATTAGAAGCTAATAAGTCAACTATATCGTTTGTCTTGTTAAACCAATTTTGGAAGGTTTGCGAAGTTGTTATATTACCTAGATCCTGAGCCATTTATTTTTCTTCCAGTTTTTCTATTCTTTGGTAAATATCAAGAATACTCTTTTTAATATCCACTAAGTCATTTTGTATTCGGTCTACTTTGCGATAATAGTTCCGTTCTATTTTATATTTATTGAGAGCGGCAGCATCAGTACTAAGAATTGCGCCATTTGTCTTATCTCTATTAATATTCATTGTGATTCCTATAATTCCTATGTCAACGCTAGACCGCGGTAATCTTTTAATGTCGGTGCGTTATGTATGTTTGGAGATAGTAAATCAATACGAATTTGGAATCTCTTGAATCCTTCAAACACGCCGCTTTGCGATGTATAAGTTAGAGGTCCGCTTTCAACAGCACCAGTTTTATTTGCATCTTTAATTTTATATTTAAATTCTCTATAATCACGTAGGTTTGATATTGTAGAATAAGATCCTACTCCTTCAAACTTTTCTAATTCAGTCCATGATAATCTATCGAAATCATCGAAGTCATATTGATTCTGAGCTTTAATATAAACTTTAATATCTGTTCCTGCTGGACGATATGCAGAAAGGATTAAGTTGAAATCTTCAGCATCAAGATCTTCTGCCAACTCAATTTTCTTACTGATATATTTTGCAGTTGTATCAGCGACATTTGTAATCTTATATTGATAAGCAATAAGTTTAGATGCTTCAATATCAAGGAACGGAGTAGATGTTACGTTACTTCCATTAGTCATTGTTATATCTATTGTGAATGCTTTTGTTCCAGTTGGATCGTTTGATTTACTATAAAGAATAACACCTTTCTCTGCAAAGTGGTTGTTATCATTAAACTGCATTGGCTTCAAGTAAGTAGATGATGTATCAGAAGGAGGTACAAAAGTTCCTGCCAACGTAGTTCTTGACGTTGAATCGTTTGCCTTCATAATCATAGGTTGGATATAACTTAAATTGATATCGTTAATAGCAGAAACATTTGCTGTTGAAGTACTATCAAGACCAACTATATTTGCACCTACGTTAAATTGTTTTGAGGCAGTTGCAGAAGAATGCGCAATATGGCATTCGTAAGGATTTCTTTGAACATCATATAGATCCAATTCACCAGCAACGACAGGCATATGAGTACCTGCTCCGCCTTCGTTTGGTGGAGTTTCCAATATAGCCGTAGTACCATTTGTGATTGAAGCAATCTTATGTATTTGTATTTTAGTAGAAGAAGTATTTACAATTCTTATATAATCACCTGCAGCATAAACAGTATCAAGATTTTGTCCACCTGTTATTGTTTTAGAACCTGCGGCAGTAGTAATACCTGTATTGCCAGGAGTAGATAATAATTGATAAACTAATTCGCCTGGTGTAAACCTTCCTGTGATATTACTTAATGACAAGAATTCGTGATTTGCGTTTGTTAATTTAACAGTACCCGTTGAAGAATTAAAGTTATGTCTCTTTATAGTAAATTTAATATCTTCGTCTTGGTATGATTTCCAAGCAGAGTTATTTGTTGAAGTAAATAGAACACCATCACCCCAATCCTGAGTAATAGCAGAACCTTTTGTTGCTCCCGGTGTTAAATCAATTCCACCAACTTTAGAAGTATAAATTAAGTAATTAGGATCTGACGCATCAGGTTGTACTACAATTGCATATTCCTTTTCAACATCTAAACGTACAGGTGCCTCAAAAGAAAACGTAGTTTTCAGCGAAGAATCTTCAGAAGTATTTACATTAGCAGGTAGTTTATGAACATTTGCGAATGGCAAGATTCTGTTTGTAGGATAACCATTTACTACTTCACGTATTTGTAAAGATACTCCGTTTAATGGAGATGTATCATCACCACCAGAACCTGTCTGAGTTGGTTTACGACGGAAGTATACATCAACATCAGATAAGTAAACTGAATTAGAGCCTGCACCCATGCCTTTCTTAACAAAGAATGTTTGCGCAAGTGGATCTCTTCCTCGAATACGTCGAGCAACGTTTCTTGTTGTTACTGTTGTATTTACATCAAAGTTTGGAGATCTTGTTGAAGTTGTTAAACTTGTTTTCTCAACGCTGAAGTTATATGCTCGATATGTAACAAATCCTTTACTTGTTGAAGCAGAGGAAATATTGTCATATACACTTACATCGGCAATTTCTAATACTCTATCACCTACATAGAATGTTTCGGCAGGTAAATGGAACACTGCTCTTAATACACCGTTTGCATCTGTTAGGACTGAAGCTCCTTTATCGCCATACCTACCAACTTCTCCAACTGTATCAGCTGTAATTGATCCTGGCATTACATGAGTATCAACGTTCACTCCATCAAAGAAAAAGTAATGTCTTTGATTAGGTCGTAATCCTGACATATAAACTTTGATATCTCTCGATGCCATATAAGGTTGGAATCTAAAGTCAGAAACAAATTCACCAACGAACGCTTCTGTTGTTCTTGAACTATCAATGTTAATTTCGCTTGATCTTGTTGTGATAGTTGTTACTTCAGTTCCTGCACCTCGACGACCGGCACGACCTGGGTCACCTTGAAAATTTCTAAGTGAAGATGTATCAGTCATAGGTAAGAATGCTTGAATCTCATCAACGAATTCTTGGAAAGGAGTAGTTAAATCAATATCAATAGAAGCAGGATTAACTGTTGTATCGTAAGCAGCATCGTAAGGTGGAGATATAACTCCATCACCTACATACTTATAAAAGTTACTTACACAATTTCTAAAGTTACTTGCATAAGGTTGATTGATTATCTCGACATTAGAATCTCTGCCAACTGTTGCTGCTTTAGCATCAGAAGTAGATGGGAATATCGAAGAACCTGTTGCTGAATCATATACCAAATCTAATGGGAATGTTTTCAACGAAGGAGTTAAAATTTTCTGATTAAATGGTATCGCAGCATTAAACTGTGGATGATTGATTTCTGATAACTGTAAATTGTTAAAAGGATCTACAATAAAACCATTCTTAAATCTATTTAAACCGTTCTCATCTCGTACAACTAAATTATCTGTTTCAGATTCTAATTGATTTAATGAAATATAGTATGCCATGTTATCAATCTTCTTTTCAAGATCGTGCATATCTTTCATTGTGTAATTCTTAATACCTGTTGCTCTTGGCTTAATTCCATAACCAGGTTTACGAAGAATATCAGCTTGTTTCTTAGACAGCGCAGGGTAAGTTGGAACTTCCACGTTTGCGATTGCCAGTTGATCTGTTGTAAGCTTTGGTGGTACAGGATTTTTCTGTTCTTCACCTTTAATGATAACAATCTCACCATAAGAGTCACAAGCAATTGTATCAATTCTTGATAGGTAATGTTCTATACTTGTTTGTAATGATTGTTGTGCAGCAGGAACCAACGCAGCTCCTTTATCACTGAACGATAAAGTATTGAATCCAACTTGTGTTGAAATTGTTGGAGCATTACCTGAATTTGCCAAATAATTTGCAGATGTATCTTTATTCACGTGTGGTCTGAAATCAAAGCAATCTCTTAAGTTATATACTTGTCCTGACTCTGATACGTAAGAAGGAATATCAAACTTGCTTAAAGTATTCGGATAGCTGTTAACTGTAAAGAAGTATTTACCAGTTGAAACGTTTACTTCGAAGCACTGAAGATTAACCGTCATAACACCACTTGGCTCAGGACGACCTTCGATATATTCTACGTAAGATAGATCGTAATAAGTATCTTTCTGATTCTCTTTTAATCTAAAGCTGCTTGTAAAATCTTCTCCTGATGCATTTGTAATACTTACAATTTTAAATACATCTGGGAAACCTAAACTGTATTGTGTTTTAACGTTTGAGTAACTAAACTTAACATAAGTATCACGTAATGTTTTAGCATAAGGTGAGATACCATTCGATGAACCAATCTGTCTTTTATTATAAAATACTTCTACTGAACCACTCAAACTGCTATCACAAATAATATTAAGTTGTGAATTATTTAAAGCAGTAGTAGTGCTTGTAACAGGATATGTTGTTCCTGCCAAGTTAACTCGAATATCGTCGTTAAGACAATTAAAATCTTCACCTGGTCCTGCAGTTAATGTAATTGTACCGGTTGTTGCCGTTCCTGTATTTTGAGCTCTACAAGGAACAAGAGTATTTGATGTTGCGAATGTTCCATTAATACCAGAATCAAAGATTAACGCCTTTCTTCCTGTTTCTTTAATAACAGGTGAACCGATAGAATTTGTTCTTACGGGTACATCACCACTACCATCTGATAATTTGGTAATGTCTTTAATAGCTTGAGCACCACTATATGCAGCAGAGTGAATATAGATTCTTTTGTCTGTTATATTTTGTACTGAGACTGCACCTACCGAAGCACTTGATGATGTTTGGGCATCTGCCGTAGCAAGAATACCTAAATTCAAATAACCTTGCGAAGCGCTTGAAGTATCAATTTCAAAATAGTTTCCATATTCCATTGAAACGTTTTGATTATTAACTGTTTCGGTTTGTCCTATTTGATCTATTTGGAATGAACGTTCACCAGAATTTTCTATTCTATAACCTTTCACATATGCTGTGCCAGGTCCGACGACACATTGTACTTCACTATTGGCAGCACCAGTAGGAATACGATCATCAGTAGTTACTGGGAATGTTTCTAAAATGTAATTACCAGATTCTTCGTATGTACGTCGAGCCATCTCTTCGCCCAATACATTGTATTGAGAAACGTCTCTTACAGTAATTGCATTACCATTTTGATAACGAGCCAATGTAAAGAAGTCTGAATTCTGAGTACCAGCAGAAGTTTCTAATACTGTTAATGTAGGAATAAGTTTTAATCTGTCAGCTCCTGGAGCATTTTCATTCTTAGAACCGTTTGCATTATCGTATAAGCTGTTATCTTGTAGACTATTAATTAAGCTTTCTGATACTAAATAACCAACTGATTTATTATCGGCAACATTACTATATTTTTCAACAACCAATCTTTGTTCTGCTGTAAATATAAAATGGCCTTTTTGAAATACAATACCAGGAGCAGCTTCGATACCGAATGCTCTACCAACATGTGGATTTCCTGCTGAAGGCGCGCCATACACCGCAAGGCCTGTGCTGATAACAATATCAACTGATAATGTTTCGGCAGTTGTTCCTCTTAAGTATTTGAATCTCGTTACAACTAACGCTTCACCAGCTTGGAATTGAGTTTGACCTGCATTACCAATGTTAGTGTAGTTAATAAAGAAAGTATTTAGATTTGGTGGTCTTGTTTGAAAACCTTTAGCGGCTTGAACAATTTCTGCTTTAAGACCAGATGATTGTCCCTTTACTTGATAGACATAGTCAAGCTCTACTTCTTGACCTAGTAATGTTTCAACTGCAGATGTGCTGATATATGACTCTGCGTTAAATCCTGTAGGGCCGTCATTTAGTTTTACATATTGAAGATCATCAAGTTCTGTAAAGTTACATCCCTTTACAATTGAGCCTTCTTTGAATACGTTATCTCCAAATGATTCTACCTGATTTTGAAGTATGCTCTGAAGTTGTGTAAGTTCTCTTGCCTGTATCGCGTATCCAGGCTTGAACATAACTCGATAGAACTGCTTCTCGGCATCATAGTCATCGAAGTATGGTGCTTGGTTTAAGTTTTTATTAATAGGCATCTTTACTTACGTTCCTTAAAATTCCAGTACAAATTTAAATTCTTCTCTTGAGAGGTCGGTTCTTGCTAATGGGAAGAAGTCCTCCATGAAGTACACTTCGCCTGTTCTCTGTTTATAATCCGAATAGATAACATTATCTGCTATAGGATTATTTATTGTTATTCTCTGACCAGTATTTGAGGTAATTGCCAGATTTGGATTAAATGATGTATCTCCATTACCAACCAAGGCATTATTTCTATATGGTCCTACGTATTCTGCTAAAAATACTGTATTTGAAGTTGCATCAATCTCGTGTACTTGAGCACTAAACACAACATCATTATTTACATTAACTTGAGTGATTGTACTATTTGCATTTAATCTTGCGTAATCATCTGTTTTAATCGCAAGTCTATTATCAAAGATATCAGGTTCAGTTGCGGTATTTGCTTGTCCGCTTCTCCATGTTGCTACACCTGACATATCTTTAAATGTTGGGCTTCTTACAATACCAATAGCTCCGTAAGTATTCTTATCTCCGATCTTTGTATTGTCTTCTGCTGTAATGAATGCATACATTGAAAAATGTTTACATCTAAATTCATCTAATAAATTATAAGCATGTCCACCTTTCGGTTCAATAATAGGTTGGATAGTTGCTCTTACATCTGCTGATTCAGTAGCTCCTGGATTAAAATCAATGAGAGGATCTACAACAGACGCAATTGCGTTATTATATCCTGTGCCTTTATTTAAAAGAATGATTTTATTAATACCACCGTTATCAATTTCAGGTATTGCTATTGCTCCATCTCCATCACCGCTTATTTTAACACGTGGGAAGATTTTAATATTTGCGTTAACAGTTGCTGTTGATACCATGAAGTCAGTTAAACCTTTCCATGTACCACCTGATGTATACGCCCCGAAGGCAGCACCATTAAGATCTGTTGTTAATAATGCATCTGTTTTTAATTGAAAAGTATCTGCGTCCACAACGTTTACAAAAAAGGTAGTTGCGGCAAGTGTTGTTGAATCTGCTTCATTTACATTTAATTGCGTCATGCCAACAACGTCTCTAAACGTAATTGGTTGACCATTTACTAAGTTATGAGATGCCGATGTAATTACGACAGGCGATGCTTGGGTTGCATTCGTTATGCTACCGCGTCTTGGATTTATTAATTCTTCACCAATAGTAATTTCCGCTAGACCGCTTCCTTGAATCAGTTTATAAGCTTTGATTTCAAATAGATTCGTAACACTTGAACTTGGGTTTGTTGCGTAAAAGAATTGACCTGTATAGTAATTTTCTGTTGCTTGCCAATCTTGCTCTCTTGGATCAATAACTATTTTAACATTACCGTGAGAATTAGGCCCAGCAGTTCGTCCTGGTGTAATTTCTTTTATAAGTCCGTTCTTTTCTTCGTATCCATTATTAACAATAGAATTAGTAACTTGAATCTCAGATATGCCACCGCCGTAAACCCCAGCTGGGTTAGTATTTGCAGTAGGATCAATTGGTATATAACCTAAAGCATTATAAGCCTCAAATTGTAATGTAGTAAGACGATACATATACTTCCAAACATAGCCGTCGGCAGTTTGGTATATTTGATTTACATTAGCAGCATCAAAAGTAGGTGGTGCTTGTGAACCAACTCCTTCGTTATTATTAAGGCATTTATAAACTCTGTAATCATCAGTGTCGTTATCGTTAGGACCGACTACGGCATAAAAGTTTAAACCATCAAGATCTGTTTTATCATCGTATTCAGAATATACAATACTTCGTTGCCAAGGGTAATACTTTATCATAAAGTTAATATCTTGATTACGTACCTTTTTGCCAAATAATGTTTTTTCTAAAAATTCGTTTTGCGAAGTAGCAGAATCAACAGGTGTAATTCCACCTATGCTAGAAACAAACATATAATAGTCGTCATTAACCTTTGCGTCAGCAATGAATAACTTATTAACGTCTTGATTAAAGTTGTTTGTTAGAATTTCAGGCATTGTTATTTAATTCTCTATATTTTAGTTTATTTATATCCATTGGACTAACCTCTCTTTCTTATTCTTGGCCTTGGATACGCTAGTCCACTCGTAGGTCTTGCTTTTGCATTTACTTTTGGAAAACTCATTCCAGTTTCAGGTCTTTGGTTAATCCATCTTAATATTCTATTCGGTGAACCTTGTAGACTATTGAAATCAGTACTACTATCAGTTCCTGTATCATACATTACATCTTTGGTTGCGTTTGCTTCTATCCAAGCATTGGCTTCAGCTTGAGTTATATTAGGATTACTTTCTGCAAGTAATGCAAGTACACCACAAACTTGCGGACTTGCCATGCTTGTTCCGCTAATCTTACCAAGATAATACGAACCATTTCTAGAATCGGTAACACCACCATAACTATTTGTTAAAAATGAACTCATTATATTGTCACCGGCTGCATGAACATCAACTGCGTTACCACAAGTTGAGCTAACTCTTTTACGGTCATCTCTATAAACATCTACTGCACCAACATTTAAAGTAGGTTCATTCAATCCAAGCGAACCAGGTCTATTACTCGGTATGATAGCTGCATATGTATTTGATCCTTGCCTCAGGTACAAGTAATTTTGATAATCTTGATCACCAAGTTTAACATTTTTCTGAGCGTTGTTTCCTGATGCTGTTACTATAATAATACCATCGGCTATTGCGTCGGTGATATCTGCATTGATTGAGTTTGAAGCATAAGCGATATACCAGTTGCCATCAGATGGTACATTTATACCTCTTGCTTCTAATTCAGAATCATTTAAATCAATACCTTGGTCACCGTACTTATCGTAGGTTACTCCTCTGTATCTAACTATGCCGACTCCATTATAAGATCCGTTTGTAATGTAACTATCTCTAGTGACACCGCCGCCATAACTGTTATTAGTTATTGTAGGATTTCTTCTACCAGTTTCTGCGTTGATTGGTTTTGTGTTATGCCATTCACGAATGTAATCCCATAACGTGGAAGGAGTAAGAGGTGAACCACCTGTAACTTGGTTTACAGCACCGGCATAATAAAACTCTATACTATAAATATTTGCATCTCTAGCCCAGCCAAGAGTATTTCCTGCTACAGTCCCACCGACATGAACACCATGATTAGTATCGTTCTCGACTCCTGTTGTACCATAATCATAAGTACCGTTTGAACCAAGACCTAATTGGTTTGTTAGAGAGAACCAATTAAATGCCTGTACTCTGCTTCCACCTGTTCCATCAGCGTTGACGGCGAACTCTGGGTGGGCTTGAGCAGTTGTTGTAATTGATCCATCAACAATTACTACATCAACATTTTTTCCTGAAGCAGTTATATTAACAGTGGCAGATGTTTCTTTTGTACTGCCACTTAATGCAGTATCTCCCCACGTACCACTTTCTGCGTTGGTTCCAATAGTATGTCGTAATATTCCCCAATTTTTGTCTCCTACCGAGACTCCATCGTTACTTCTTTTCCATGTACCAGATTCAGAATACCCATTAGTTTTCCATTCTACAAGATCAAGAAATGCTTTTGATTCTATACCCAATACTCGAGAATCTTTATTTAATTCTATAACTTCATCTGGAGTTAACATATAATGAGTATTACGACTAATCGCTCTTCTTAAATGTAAGTCAACTGCTCTATCAGGAATATAAAGATCGCCACCTAATGTTTCCATATCGTTATAGAAATCATCTAGGTCTTCTTTATTATGAAGAGTGACAATATATTCTTCCATTTTAAATTAAGCCTCTAATTGTAGAATTTGTAGGGCAACTGTGATCACGGCATTTCCACCGCTTTTATTTCTTACTGTAACTGGAATGTTTGTAGTTGGTGTGCTTTCTAAATTATAACCAATTGCTCCAGGAGATAGTCTTACTGTTTGAGCACCTGTTGTAATTACTTCGGCAATCACACCTGCATCTGGTGCAGGGTCTGTGCTTTCAGTTCTTGAACTATCAGCTGTTCGGGCTGCACCGTCTGTATAGAGTGTTACCCAAGCTGCAGCTGATGTTGTAATTGTATATAAAGCGTATCCTTTAAATCCAGTAATGTCAAGGTTAGCGGCCACACCGTTAGCAATTGAAGATGTTGCTTGTGATGGAGAAATACGACTTGGTAAACTACCGCCACCACTTGCAGACGGATCAGCAATTATAATATCACCAATCATTCCTGCGTGGGCAGTACATATATACTTATATGTTCCACTTATAGATCCTGGTACTTTCCAATATAATGTACCACTTGTTTTACCTTGAGCACTTGAACCAGTTGTTCTTGCTCCGTTCTCAGCAATATGAATAAGACCTGTACCGTATGCAGTACTTGCGTCTGAACGAATTTCAAACGGATGAGAAGCAGTAACACCTGTTAAATCAAACGCAATTGTTTCGCCTGCATTAACATATAACGTTGGGTTATCAGTTGTCCCATGAATATCAGAACGATATGAAGATGAACCATTAGGTGTCATTACATGAACTGATGTAGCAGGAACCGCAATATCATGTACATCTAAATCAGCAAGAGCAATTTCAGTTAATGCAGCAAAGGTTGAAGAACCACCACCCCCACCTGTTGCATCTGCAACCCAAGCAAAGTCAGAACCTGTCCAACTTAAGATTTGATCTGCTGATGCTAAACTTGTATTTAAATGAGCACTAACATCAGAATCAGCATAACTGCCGCCACCGCTAATCGTAATTGTTTTAGTTGCGCCTGTTCCTGTCGCTACAACACCTGAACCTACAAAGTTAATAGTTGTAGCCGCTGTTGATAATGCTGAACCTTCGTCTTGTATAGTAATAGCAGTACCACCGCTACCTGTTGCATCTGCAACCCAAGCAAAGTCAGAACCTGTCCAACTTAATATTTCATTGGAAGATGCACTACTTGTATTAAGGTGAGCACTAACATCGGAATCAGCATAACCACCCCCACCGCCTCCGCTTATTGTTGTAAATGTAAATGCGCCTGAACCGTCTGTCGTTAATACTTGACCGTTAGTTCCATCTGAACCAACATCTGTTAAATTAAGTAAACTTGTTACACCTGCGCTTGGCAATGCAGTCCATGCATAATCAGAACCACTCCATTGTAATACTTCGTTAGAACTTGCAGCTGAAACATTTAAGTGAGTATCAACGTTTGCGTTAGCATATGAACCACCGCCGCCACCACTACCGCCTTCAACCCAACTGTAAGAACCATTTGCACTTGTACTTAAAACGTAACCGCTAGTTTCACTACCGATAATGTTTGTATTATAAACAAATGGATTAAGAGGATCTACATAACTTGTAGGAGCTCCGCCTGACGTATCTGTTAATAACTTATTCCATGAACCGTGAGCGTAATATAATGAACCTGTGTCATGAGCATGGCCTATAGAACCATGATATGTACTTGCGCTAACGTTATCGAGATTTAGTTTTGTATCATATAAGAAAGATACTTTGTGTGGTTTACCTAACAAGTCTAAATTGCCGTTAATATCAAATAGATCCACTGGATTATTTGCATCTCCTAACGCAAGATAAAGCTCATTAAAATTATCGTTGGCTTTGTCGAATGCATTTCTTAACGGATCACCTGTACCGTCGTTAGCGGATGCACCGATATTAATTATTTGTTTAGACATTTTGTTTTCCTAAAATTCTTTATAGTTATATTTATTGCTTATGAAGGCTGAGTTGTAATATCATAATCGTTTTCTAAGTACTGGCCAAGTAAGTGTTTCATATCATCCGTGACAACATGAGCAACATCTTCACGGAAGAATATTACATTTCCATAATTATAAATTCTACTTGTTGCGCCATATAGCGGCCCTGTTGTTAATTGAAGTCCTGTGTATCCTTGTGCCTGTGCGAATCTAAACGCAGAATCCGTAGCAGGTAAGAAGTTAACTCCTACGAATGGTCCGCCTGCATAAGGAACAACAGTATCTGCTCTTCCGTTCATTTGAACAATTCTTCGTTGTGGTATTGGAGTCTTCTGCGTTGTATAACCATCCTGTGGCCATTCATCACCTGTATATAAATCATTTAATGGATACCAGAACGCACTATCTCTGTATTGGAAATCGTGTGTTTGTGATATCATACAGACAATCGTATCCACGGCAAGATCGTCAATTTCAACAGCGGCTCTCAATGCAAGTCCACCACCATTTGATACACCTACAATACGAATCTTAGTTTCGTCAACGTTATTATATAGTTTCAGTTTGGCAATAAGTTCTTTCAACATTTCAATGTCAGGACCGTTTGAAGTTTCATTTGAAACGTTCCAACTATTTGAATAGCCGTCAACTCCAATACATATATGTCCTGGTAAACTACCTTCGAATTGTCTTACTGTAGCAAAACCTGTTCCACCATTACCATGTAATAAAATAGCAACTGGGAATGGTCCTGATCCTGATGGTATGCCCGCAGTTACAGTGTAATCGTGGAAACCTTGATTCCAATTCTTTGTAATTGTTAGATCAGCAACGTTAGCTGAAACTAATGTTAATCCACCACTACCGCCTGGTTCGTGGTCGGCCGACACAAACGAGCTATCAGCAGTAAAGTTAGTAACACTTGCGTTCAGCGCTGAGATCTCAGCAATATCGAATGGAGATCCAGTTCCTTTGTCGTTGAATCTTCGTAAGAACCTCGGTTTAATTGTTCCGCCAACCTTAGCCTTAAACATAAAGTCACCAAACAGTTTTGAACCTGCCAAGTGAACATTTTCTTTTAATAACTTTTCGTAATTCTCTAAAGGTAAGCTTGATTTAATTTGATATGAATACTCTTGATAGAAATTACTATCCTGTATTCTTTGTCCTGAATCTAAATACTCTTGCTCAAATACTTGAGTTGTACCTGATACAGTATAGAATATATTTTCTTGTGTCTTATACCAAAATTGTTGTTTAAGGGAAGGGACTATAATATTAGTCCATCTATCTTTAATTGCTTGAGATGCTGTTCCGTTGTAAAGTTGTGTAAAGATAACTGCTGTGGCTGAACTGATTGGTTGGGCCTGTTTTGTCATATCGTAAACAGCGTATCCATCTGAAGCAGTACCAAGCAACCAAGGCTCAACCGCTGGGTTAAGAGTAGGTACGGCAACTGTTGGGTCAATACCAGCAACCATATCTAATATTACCGTGTTAGCACTAAGTGTTGGTATTAAAACTGTCGTTGAAGTTACACTGTTTTGTTTATAACCACTTAGGTGAGAATTTGTACCTGCCCAGTATCCACTTGTTACACCTTGAGTGTCTGCTTTAATAATACCATGAGAAACAAAGTCATTATTAGCTGTTCTTAATTCGCCTAAACCGTTTGCGAAATCAGTAACCTCTGAGTCTGCTACTTCGTATTCCCAATATCCAAAGCCAGAATTTAATATATTTACTTCTGAAATCTTTCCTACGGCAAATTCTGTTTCTGATTTAATAACCGCGTTATCACCAAATCTTGAAGTTCCTTCAAAATCGGTTGATATACTTAAAACATTTTTTACCTGACTTGGTGCATTCTCAAATGCAATGTTTTCGTTTTTGTTTAATCCATCAATATTAAATGGAGTAATTGTAATAAATCCATCTTGTTGGTTAACCTTTGTTACGATACCACTTATAGCAGAAGTTACACCTCGTATTCTATCTCTTACAGAGAACGAACCTGCATCACCTGCATCAGCAAATAAAACAACTTGATTCTTACGATCTACATTTTTAAGTAATGAATCTTGGGCAATCGCAAATACATCACTCTGATAATCGGAACCAGGATTAATATTATCAAATCCTACAATAGAACCAATCGTTAAATCTTGAATATCAAAGGCGTCTGATAATACTGTGTAAATATTTGGAGCAACGGTGGTGCCCGTCATATTAGTTGCGCCACTATTATAATCACTTACGTTTGCATCACCAGTCACAGTTGGACCAATATCAGTTAGATGTAATTGTATTGGTAAGAATGGCGTTATGACGTCAGTAATAATAGAAGCAATAGATGTATCGGTTAGTGATGAAACTTTTACATCGTTTACACTTAACGTATCAGGATAAAGTGGACCAGGAGAAGAACCGTTCACGGTTACTAATTGATTTGCTACATCAGACAAGTTAATTGTTATTTGAGGTACAGGAGTAGACACGCCGTCAACGAGAATATTTGGCCTGACTGTTGTCAGTGCAACATTGTCTTCAAATCCAGTACTAGCGTTTGCTGTGCTAAGCTTAATTCCTATTGAAGATAAATTTTGTCCGATAACGATACCAGTACGACCTAACGCATCTTGTAACGTTTCACCTATAACAAATTCTTGATTAAAACCATTCTCACTGTTATCAAGAATAATAGATTGGTCTGAAACAAGTAATCTTGTATTCGCAATCGTATACCCATAACCGCCATCTTCTAAATCATATTTAATTTGACCTGAGGCTGTATCTGTAACTGCCGTGACAATTGCTTTACCTGCATTACCATCTTTCTGATGTACATTAAGAACTTCACCAATTTCTCTACCTGCGAGATTCTTTCTTTTTGCGCCTACATCTGATCTATCGACAATAGTAAACTTTGAAAGAGATCCGTTTGCTTTACCAAACTGTACTACTTCACCATTTACATTACAAAGAATATCTTCATACTTACTAAATGTACCTTGAATACCATCAAGATATATCACGGGCGTTTTAACACCATTTAGAATAAAGAAGTTAATTGATCTTACAGATGCCTTTGCACCACTTACCGACCCTTCAATGTTACGAGCTAATAAATCAAGATACTCATATTCTTTATTAGTCTTTGATGTAAAGAAGTTATTGTTTGGAAACATCTGTAGATAAGTACCTTGCTTCCATTCAGAGTCAGATACCTTTTGCATCTGTTCGGCAGGATACAAAATTTCAATTTCAAACTCTTGATAAAATATAGCAAAGAATAACTCAATACCTCGAGCAGTACCTTTTGAACGATACAGGTCAAGTATATTTTTAACAACAAACTTAATGACGCTGGTTTTGAGTGGAAGATCAGCCAAGAACTTTTTCTTAAAGAAGATAAGCATACTATTAAGCGTACTATCAATATCTCTCGTTTCAAATAAACGCCTTGATTGATAGATATGCTGATCTGCTTGGGTTTCAGACCACTTATAATACTCTTCAACTAATTTAACAAGCTCAGGTCCATCTTCCCTGTAAATAGCGGGGAACTGATTCTTAATGAAAAGCGACAGATTTTTTTCGATTTCACCCTGAGGCATTATTTTTTTCTCTCTTATTAATAACTTGTTGAGTTAACAGACTGTGGAGATATGAACTCGTCCAACGCCATTACTACTTTAACGTCTGTATCTCTTAATATAAACACACGTCCTTTTGGAGCAACAACATCGTTATCTATTGTTTTCCCAGATACTTTAATTGCACTGCCTGTATATGTTTCTACCTTAAAGTTTGTTAATTTCACTTCACCTTTATCATAATCAACAGTACCTGCAGCTGGATTAATAATCTGTGGATTTGTTACTTCGTCGGTGATGATCATAATATTACCTAATCCATCATCTTGGAAGAATACACAAGTACCATTTATATCAAAGGGTGTTGATTTAATGGCAGGCTTAAAGTTTGTGAAACCATTTGCCGCATTGTAAATATAAGGTCTTACTAACGGCGTTTCAAATCTGAATGTTGGATTTGTATTAAAATTAAGTGGTGGAGAATATTCAATGACAGGACATATTGTAATTTCACTACTTAATATACCTGCATCTAATCCATCAATAATACCTGATACTTTAGATCGTCTTAAAGTTTTATCAAATCCTTCAAGGTTATCAGTAGAATATTTTTGAATTGCTGCTCTTGTTAACGTTTCTAATTCTGCTTCACCTTTTTCTGTATTCTTTTTAGTGTAATTTACAATCACTTCCATATCACCATAAACAAACTCGGTCTGTTTAAAAATAGGTTCAATTCCTAACGGTGCTCTTTCTTTTAAATAAGCAAGATAAGAATTAGATAATGTGGAAGATATGATTTGTGTATCATCGTTTAAATAAACAGAAATAGCAACACGCCCAAATTGAGGTGGATCTAACTGTTCTCCACCATAAGCAGAGACTGCAGATATCTCAGGGAATGCTTGTTGTAATAGTACTTCATAATCTTTTGTTGTTACTGCTCGTTCTTGAACTTGTAAAGCTTTAGGAGCAAAGTATCGAATAGATTCCATTGACTCTCTTTCAGAACCACCTGATGCTGCGGCTAATGTATAAGCAGAAACTGTTGCGTTTTCGATAAAGGATCCTGAGAACGAACTATCTTTACCTGCTCCGTTAGAATCAATACCTGAACATATTCTATATCGTACTCTTACATCTTCGAATTCTTCAGGCTGTAAACCAAATTGATTCTTACCAAAGTAAATAGAATACTTATCATCAAGATATGGTTCAAGATAGAATACTTTATCTGTTGGGTTAACACCATAAATTGTATTGGCTCTTATAAATACATTTGCGTCGTCAGTTGCTTCTGCATCAACAAAGACAACAATTGAATCTGTATCTACTTCGTTATTTGTAAGGAATACTCTAAGTACTCCATCTGCATCAACAATAAATCCTTCTCTTTGGAAACTTGATAACATTTCACCTTCATAAACATCAACACTATCAGCAACAAACGAGCCTGAGTTAAACGCGATTCCAGTCTGAGGATTAATACTAGTTGATAATACCTTTCTTGCGGTATACTGTTTATCTGTTACGAATGAAAAACTTTCACCTTGGTGATTAATTTTAAATTGAGAATATTTTGGAATTGTAATTGTTGCGTCTGTACGAGTTGCGTCTTCAATAACAACATATAGTGTTGCCTTGGCAGACTTGCGCGAACGAGGTATATAGTTTAATTCTTTTGCATGGGAAACGATTGAGTTCTTAAGGACGGCAGAGTCAAGAAACATTTCGTTAAGTGCCATGTTTGTATAGAAGTTATTCTGATAACTATTAAACGCAAGAACATCTAACAAGACACTCATGTTTGAGCCATCAAAGTTATAATCCTTGAATTGCGTTTGTGTTTCTAAATAACTCCTAAGTTGACTTTTTACTGCGTCGAAGTCAAGTTCGGTAATTGGTGTTTTTGGATTTGCCATCTCTATCTATTCCTTTGTAATACAACGTCTAACTGTATTGGCTGTTCAACCTGTCTAATATAAAAAGTAATCCCAACGTAGACTTCTCCATCGTCAGGCTTTGAACTTACTGCAACATTAATTAATTGAGCTCTTGGTTCATAGGTCTGAATTGTTGACGTTACTCTATCTTCTATTAATTTTAATGTACCGGGTGTTAAATTTTCAAATAACATCGCTCTGATATTGCCACCCATATAAGGTTGCATTAATCTTTCACCACGATCTGTTAGTATTAAATTTTTAATTGATTCTTTAACTGCTTCCTCATCTTTTAGAAGCACTACATCTTTTGAAACTGGACTCGTGAGCAGATCTTTACGAAAATCAGAGTTAAGATTAATCTTTTTCTTTACTGGTGAAATGTAATCTGCTATTGCCATTATAGTATTTCTCTTATATCTAAATGAATCTTATTTAATTCTGGGTAATCCTTAACATATTTAAATCCACCTTTTAATGCATTTTGAATAAAGGCTTCAGGATCTGCCATATCTCTTTTAACATCAATAACCAAACCACTCAAGTGGGAATTATCTTCGGGTCCGTCTGCCTTTGTGTTATAAGCTTTACTTACCCAGCCTTCTGTTATCGTTAAAGGCTTTTCTGCATTCGTTAATTTCTGTAATCTTTCGAGGTATACTTTAACATCAAGGTCAATTCTCGTCCAGGCATATATACCAATACCTTCTTTTTCATCAAACGAATCTCCTTCAACTCTAAATACGTCTGACGAGCCATTAAATACATTACCACATCTTGGAAGGTTTTTATAGTCCGCAGCAGTAATAGGTTTAACATTCTGTGGTATTTTACCCGTATCAGTCTTTTCGTTACCACCAGGAGAAGTCCATCTACCTTGTAATCTATTTATTACCTCTTTCCTAGTTGATGGAGAATACCTTATACCACCTGCTCTGATAGCAGATGACTCATTGATTCTTGAGATGTTTTTAAGACGATCTACGATTGTACTGTATCGCCTTGTATAATCATCAAGGGGTTTATTAATGTCCCTTATCAACGATTCTATTGACCCTGCAAGTGCACAGATCCTAGCTACAATGTATTGAATCTCTTCGATACCAGGCGATTCAAATGCAGCTACTGCGTAATCAATTAAACCCTTTATCTTATCTTTAATACCTTTCTTGTTCTCTTCAGTAAAGAATGCACACATCTGTTCTCTTGTTGTCATAATACCTTTTACAACTTTTGCATTCACAAATGTTTCTGCATCAGCAACTAGAGCACCTGGGTCAAAGTTGTTTATCATATCTTGTACTTCAGCAAAGACTTTATCAATTACTTCTGTAATCTTATCTTTAATTGCTTTAATTAATTTTTCGATTAATTGCGCGACAGTTAGATCTTTAATACCATCATAACCTCTTTGAACTTTGTTAACTAATTCTAATGCATCAGCTATGATACCGTCGATCGTTCCAATTAAATCAAAGAACGCATCTACTGATAAAAAGAATTTATCAAAGGCATCGCAGAATCCACCTAGGATAGAAGTATTGAAATCATTCTTATAATACGCATCAAGGTTTCTTGCTAGTTTAGGCGCGTCAGCATCACTAATTAAATTAGCAGGTGTATAGTTATATATTTGCATAAAGTCAGCGGTTTCGAGATTTGATATATCACCTCGTTGCCATCTATCTGATAAATCAGGATAACTACTTAAATCACCTATTCGTTGTCGAAGTAAACCATTTAAATAACCAGACGCGTCATATATCTTATTACCGTATTTGTTAACTGCTCTACTTAACGGATTTGTTTCTGCATCTTGAAGTATACTATTAGCAATCTCCTGAGTCACAAGATCAATTTGTCCAAGAGTATATCTTCCTGCACCATCAATGACTGGAATTTTATTAATTGATAAAGTATTCTGAGTTACTTGATCATTACCGTCTACGCATGCATCAACCATTATCTACTCCCTCTTCTTGTTAGAGATTTCGTTTGATCTTTTGCCGAATCATCTAATGCTGAAATATATCCACCAGAATATCCCATCGCAAAATAACCACGAGGAATAATTGATGTTGACTTTTTAGGTGGTTCAGGCATCTTGGCTAAAGTCATTCCCCATGCTCCTAAACCAAGTGGTAAGAAGTCAGCAATAATTGCGGCAAACGCATTCGCAGGATTTAATACTTTAGCAATAAACTCTGGACTATTACCTGTAGGATACGCCCAACCTGAAGTAAGTCCTGGTAAAGGAGCAACGATTGGAGCAGATACAGCAGGAGGTAATAATGCAGGTACACTTGGTATTGATACACTTACAACTGGTGGACGATATAAACCATTATATGCAGCTCCTGTTGCTGTCATAAGTGGTGCACCTAAATTACTAAAGTCACCACTTGTTGCTATTACTGCCGTTGCACTAACTACTGGAGCATTAATAACACTGCTTGAAGTAATTAGACCTGAGTTAAGAATCGTTGTATTAAATACTCCTGTATGAGAAGTTGATACCGAAGCGATTTGCATTGTTGGTGTAGTTAAACTCCAACCTGGTGTTGGTACAGCAGTTCCTGTTAAAGGAGTAGGTGGTATTAAACCACTTGCTAAACTGATTATGTTTGAAGCTGTATTATGTATATCACCTGGAGTGGATAACTTAATTGCTTTCGTTGAGAATACATCGTAAGTATTTAATGCAGTAGCTTTAATATTTTTGGCAACAAAGTTTAATTGATTTCTTGCTTCAAATTGTATTTCCTTTTTCGCAAATAAAGTAGCAATACCTGCATTGGCTTCAATCTTAATATCTCCGCCTCTCAATTGAACTTGATCACTTGCATTTAAATTCATTTGACCACCAACACCAAACTCTGCGTGACCATGCACAAGCAATTTATAATCGCCTTCTATTTCTTCTGTTTTATTTCCTTTTACATAAACATGAGCGTTACCATTAACTGTAACTACACTATGACCTGATGATTCGTGTTTTGTTCCAATATTAATTTCATAACGATCTGCGGCAGCTTTTTCAGAAACTGTACCTTTTGAATCTATTTGAATATATGCACCACTATCATGATGAATCATAATTCTTTCTGCACCAGGAGAATCATCTAATTCAATACTATGTCTTCCTGATTTAATTACTCTGTTGTATGGATATTTGGCTGCGTAAGCTGGTGGAGGTTCAGACCACGTTTCATCTGTATCAGCAATCTTTTGATCGTGGGTACGATTGGCTGCCTGTTGTAATAGATAAGTTTCATTTAATAACTCTCCTCTTGCCAATCGGTCAGGTCCGCCACCTGCGTTGAAATCATTTGGAGTATAACCTCTTGCTAATAGATCACCATTCTTTTCAGGAATAACACCTTCACCGTCTTTAGTTGGATCTGATTCTGTATTATACATACCAGGTAATAAACCTAATATGATTGGATGTTGAGCCATCTTACCATCTAAGAACATTCCGTATACATAAGATCCTAATGCTGGTGGTGGATTGTTTGGATCGTAATTACCTGCCGCACACATTGCCCAAGGCAAATCTGTTGTTTCAATTTCTTGATTTGTTCCGTGTACGCCAAACGCTCGAACTCTTACTCGACCTTCGTGAGTTTCATCGTTATTACCTTCAACCATACCGATGAAGAAGAACGGATTACTTATTCCTGAACCATCAATCATATATCACCTTTCTGCCAACCATATTTTATCGCTTCCACCTGAGTACTCAGAGTGTTCATCTCCATTGAATGGTCAACGCTAGCAATTAAATATTTGCCACTCAATCTTTCGTTTTGTTTATTCTCTAATGCAATGTTAGGTTCTTGTGTAATTAGATTAATCACATCACCTGGTATCAAATCTATCCTGCCTTCAATACCCAAAGAAACTGTTGAATTATTTAAATGGTAATTATAAGCAACTCTGTTTTGAATAATCTCAACCATATTTTGTGGTGTACGAAGTACTTGACCTGGTATTGAAGCAACTCCATCGGGTTGCCAATCTCTATATACCACATATTGCTTTGCGTTTTTGTTATTGTCGTCAAACGTTTTAGAAATAAACTTATCCGAATGTACTGCACCAACGTTTGATGTTCTTGGTTGTCCTGTCATACCAATGTATTTCTTTTTTGCTTTTTGATAATCAAAGTTATAAGAAGTTCTTGTATGATTCACGAAATCAATTTCCATTACCGTATTCTTATAAGCACCACTATCGATGTCAGCTCCCGTATCAACATGATTTGAGTTTTCAAAAGATACAACGTTTCTTACCATTATCTCAGCATACTGTGATGCATCTTGTTCTGAAAAGCTTAAATAGTAAAAGTCTTTAATCTTATTATTATTCTTTATTGCTCTTTTTAATAACCATTCGTCGGTTACCCAATAGTAACCATCAAAAGTTTCAAAGAAACGATACATGTTTGATGGAGATTGTGTTCCTGCTTTTGATTTACTTGCCAAGAAGTTCATTGCTTGCACTGGAGTATAATCAGGAATGATCGTTCTCATCTGACCATCAGACTCTTCAATATAAAACGCTCTTCCTTTATTTGAACTTAATTGTAAGCCTGAAGAGTTATCAGGCATTTCACCAACTGACGTTGCCTTGCTTAATTCTTTACCTTGATTAAAATACTTTTTAAATAATTCTCTAGCAGCGTAGGACCCTGATATATTTGTAAAGGCGGTTATCACGCTTTGTATTCCTGCTCTAAAGGTTGTTCTGCTTACAAAGTGTAATGTATAAAAATAACCATCGCCTAAATCGTTTTTACTTAAACCATCAATTTTAACTATTTGACCTTTAATGTTTAATTCTGTTTGAAGATCATGTCCTTTAATTATTAATTCTAATTCTTCTTCTGCTCTTAATGGGAAATCATGTAACGTTCCGACTTGGTCGAACACCTTAAGCGTTCCAGAAAAAGAAGAGCTATAGATTGACTGTTTTAGATTAAATCCATATATCAAAGCAGTAATAGAAGCGTCTCTATTGTCCACCGATTTAATCATAGCGCTTTCTATAGTACAATGAGAAGGATTAAAAGATTCTGACATTATTCAGTACTTACCGAGTTTTTGAATTCTCGTGATAGTTGACCTAAGAACGAGTTATCGAATAAAAAGATTTCCTTTTTGTTATCATTAATTTGCTCTTCATATTCAAAGATACGATAAGGAACCCAATCTTCAGGAATGATTCTTTTAATGATTATTTTTTCACCACGCTCAGTACGCATAATCACGCGATCTTCTTTACGGAGATAAATCGTCCTGAACGATTCTGGTGCTAATATGATATTGTCGACTGCCATTTGTTATTTCCTAAACTGTTTTAACATAATATATAATGTTTTCATCAATTGTTGTATCTTTTGTCCAATCAATAACATCTTCTCCAATCCTGCCAGACTGCGCTTGGTATTTATCGACGATATAGTCGTTAAACGTTTGAGCATTCATTGGCCATTCGTAATAAGGATCTATGATATTATTTGCCATGTACACTAACCAAATATAATCTACAGAGCCATAATATTCCAAAGCAATATCTTCTGCTCTCTCGCCTTCAGTAACTGTATAAGAATAATAAAGATACGGGTTATTTGCGACTGCTCTTGTGAAAGAAGGTCTTCGAGATATATCTCTAACCTTTCTACCTTGGTAATCTATAACTGGAAAATGTTCAAAATATTTGGTTGCCATTAGTTGTCGTCTCCTTCATAATCTTCAGCCGTTTGTATTTCAAGTTCCTTAAATACCATAGAAAGTTTAATACCTTGAGGTACACCACCTTCAGCAATAACAATTTCACCACTTGCTCCATAGTCAATATTAATACTATCGACCATACACGGTTTAAATCTAAGGAAGTGAGATTCATCAATACCTAATAGATTAATATTAACAGTCGCAGGATATGTCAAAAAGGCTCGAGCTAATGAGTTACCTGATAGGGTTCCTCCCGATCCGTCAGCGGACTGATCATCAGCCGCTAAACCTTGCACGGTTGGTAATATGACTCTTTTCATTGATCTTATGATTTTTTTAATAGCTTGTGCTTCTTCAGCACTTTCAGGATATAGTGTCCAATCAAACGAAAATTGTCTTAGGTTCACTCCTTCGAAAGAAAGTGTTGCTTGCGGGTTAACTGCAGTTCCTCTCGAAGCACCCATTGCTTTACCTAATCCTGGAGAAAAACTATTTAAAGTATTTGACATCATAAACGAAGCAATCCTAGAAGCTTGACCAACAGCCTCTTTTTGCGCTCCACTATTCGCCATACCTGACAAGGCTTCAATACCTTTTTCCGCAAATCCTTTCCCAAAGTCAAATAGTTCTTTACCAATCTCAGTAATACTGCCTTCAAACGCAGGAGCTAATGTATCGGCAATAAACGATTCTAAGAAAGTTCTTTCAAATCCAGTTACTTGAAGACCAGTTGCGTCTGTTAATGAACTAGGCATTGGAAGCTCAATAGCCAGTAGACTAGTTTCTTGAGCAGCACTTGTAAAATTACTTTTGTTAGATGATCCACCTGTACCTAGTGTTAAGCCTGCATAATCATACTTCTTAAATATTAATTGAATGCCGTGCGGAAACCCACCTGCAGGAAAATAGAGTCTTGTATTTCCACCGGGTGACATAGTTCTATTTGTTTTTGGTCTTCCCATTGTTTATTTCCTTTGCTGTCTCCGTCTAATTCTAATAAATATGTATACGGATAATGTAATTATTTATAATAAAAATCGGAAAGTATATTATGGCATATAAAGGTAAATTTAGACCAAAAAATCCGACCAAGTATAAAGGTGACCCTACAAAAATTATTTATAGGTCTTTGTGGGAGTTTAAGGTATTTAAATGGATGGATTCTCACCCAGATGTAATATGGTGGCAATCCGAAGAAGTGATTGTTCCATATAGATCACCGATTGACGGAAAGATACATAGGTATTACCCAGATGTGGTTGTACATA
>Ga0209711_10001077_pt1 | contig 27285 bp, 27 predicted proteins | sample ArcticOcean_MG_C_7_FD_187441 | JGI IMG/M metagenome (GOLD analysis project Ga0209711, IMG submission 187441) | Marine microbial communities from western Arctic Ocean - ArcticOcean_MG_CB11_88 (SPAdes) (version 2) | ecosystem: Environmental > Aquatic > Marine > Oceanic | place: Arctic Ocean...
TAAAATTTCTGTTTTAGGTATTTTATTCAAGGCCTTTAATCCTTTATAATCAATCACTCCGATTCCAACGGTAACAAGTATACCTGCTAAAACAGCTGCAGGAATTTGAGAAGCTAATGGACTTAGAACTAAAAGAATAAGTAAAAGTGCTAAAGAAGCTACCATTCCAGAAATAGGAGTTTTTCCACCTGCTTGAATATTTACAACGGTTCGAATAGTTGCTCCTGCACCAGGGATTCCACCAAATAAGGAACCAATAGAATTTCCAATTCCTTGACCAATTAACTCTTTATTTGGAAGGTGTCTAGTCTTGGTAAGATTATCTGCAACCACAGAGGTTAATAAGGAATCAATTGCTCCTAATAGTGCCAGTGTTAGAGCTGTTCCTATGTACGGAATTATTTGATAGAAGCTAAATTTTGAAAAAACTTCTAATTGAAATTGAGGAAATCCACTTGGTATTTTTTGAATAGGAAGATAATTGACATTAAGAATAATAGCCATTCCAGTAACTATAAATAAAGCAACTAATGTGCTAGGGATAGCAGTAGTTATTTTCTTAAAGCCATAGATTATGAAGATAGTGCTAAGGGCTAAAATAACTTCAATCCAATTAATTTTTCCTAATGCTCTAGGTAATGTTTTAAAGGTTCCAATAACACCTGAAGCATTATTTTTAGCTAAACTTTGTGCTTCTTCATAAATAGTTGTTTGATCAATTTCATTAGCACGTTTAATAGTTTCTTCAAAATTTTCTAAAACTAATAAACCTTCACTAGTTTCTTCAACAAGTATTTTTTCTAATAAATGTTCTTCTGCTAAAGGCTTGAATTGCTCTATAAGTTGAATATCATTTTTTACCTCGTACCCTAAAATAGGAAGACATTGTGTAATTAAGATAATGACACCAATAGCAGTCATAAATCCTGAAACTACAGGATATGGAATATATTTAATATATTTTCCAAAGCCTAAAACTCCCAAAGTTATTTGAAATAAGCCACTTAATAAAAAAACCATTAAGATGTAGGGTAATGCTTGCTCTACAGAACCATTATTAGCACCAATAATCCCAGCGATAACTACCATGCTAACAGCTGTCATTGGAGCAGTAGGACCCGAAATCTGTGTTGGAGTTCCACCAAATAATGCGGCAAAAAAGCCAAGAAAAATAGCACCATATAATCCAGCACTTGGCCCAAGCCCTGAACTTACTCCGAAAGCAAGTGCTAGTGGTAGGGCAACAATACCTGCAGTTAGCCCCCCTAAGAGGTCTCCTTTAATGTTTGAGAAATATTTTTTCAATTGAGTATGTTTTAATCCTTTTTATATAGGAATGTTAATTTAATTTTAATGAGTTAATTAAATTAACAAACTTCGGGAGGAGGACTAAAACTTTTAAGAAATACTGATTGATAATTTTTTGCCAGAGCATGAATTAATGATTTACATGAATCAATTTTTGCATAATCAAGATAAACGGATTCTTCAAAATTTTTTTTTTCAGTCTCTTTTTCATCTAATTCAAGGTCACCCTCTATATTAACTATGATAATAGTACTTTCAATTAAATTGTCATTTAAAAGGGTCAATGATGGCAATAAAACACCAAGGCTTATATGAAATAATAATAAGTAAATTAAAGATTTAAACACTCTGATGTATTTGTTATGCAATGATACTTATGATTTTCCAATATTAAAAGAAAATTACTTGAATTCAAAAACTTTACTAAAAGAAACCTTAAATTTGTTATTCGCATTAATTTTATAGGATGACAGACAAGTTAAAGAAGTCTTTATTACAGTATAAATCTCCTGGTATTTTTGAAGAAACACGGTATGAAAAACTTCACAATGTAATTGTAAAATCTTCCTCAGAAGGTTCAAAATTAATAGCCAACAGTATTGCATTATTAATAAAAGAAAAACAAGCCCAAAATAAAATGTGTGTCTTAGGACTTGCAACTGGTTCAAGTCCCCTAAGTGTTTATAGAGAATTGGTTAGGTTACATAAGGAAGAAAATCTTAGTTTTGAAAACGTTATTTCTTTCAATTTAGACGAATATTATCCATTGGCTAAGGAAGATGTTCAGAGTTATCATTATTTCATGCACTCAAATTTATTTGATCATGTCAATATAAAACCTGAAAATATAAATATTCCAAGTGGTGAAGTTTCCCATGAAAAACTTAGAAAATCATGTATTTCTTATGAGGGAAAAATAAAATCTGCTGGAGGTATTGATCTACAAATTTTAGGAATAGGGACTAATGGACATATTGGATTTAATGAGCCTGGTTCCCATTTAAACTCAGAAACACGTAGCATAACGCTCGATCACCTTACGCGTTTTGATGCAGCTCCTGCTTTTCAGGGAATTGAAAATGTACCTCGAAAAGCAGTTACTATGGGTATTCAAACTATTTTAAATGCAAAAAGAGTCCTTCTGATGGCGTGGGGGTCTTACAAAGCTGAGATCATACAAAATGCTATTGAAGGAGAGATATCTTGTTTTATACCTACAACTTACTTACAATACCATAAAAATACGACCTTAGTTATTGATACAGAGGCTGCTTCTGAACTTACTCGAATCAAAACCCCATGGTTAGTAACTTCATGTGAATGGAATGAGGCCAATCGCTCCAAAGCAATTTTATGGCTGTGTGAAAGGACAAAGAAGTCTATCTTAAAATTAACAGATGAAGATTATAATCAACATGGGATGTCGGATTTATTGGCTCAACATGGCTCGGCATATGATCTGAATATTGAAATGTTTAATAAATTACAACGTTCCATTTCAGGTTGGCCAGGTGGAAAGCCCAATTCTGACGACAAATACAGACCTGAGCGAGCACTGCCAGCTTCTAAAAAGGTTATTATTTTTAGTCCACACCCTGACGATGATGTAATTTCAATGGGAGGAACCTTTGATCGTTTAGTTTCTCAAGGTCACGAAGTTCATATTGCTTATCAAACTTCAGGCAATATAGCAGTTTCTGATCAAGATGCTTTAAAATATCTTGAGGTTACTTCTGATTTTATAAGCTCAAAAGAGGATGAATCCATAGGAAAATTAATTAAAGCTTTTGAAGTGATAAATCCACAGAAACCTGCACCGCGTTCTATTTGTGATTTGAAAGGAAGTATTAGAAAAAGAGAATCTTTGGGCGCTACAAGGTATATGGGAATTCCAGATTCACAAGTTCATTTTATGAACCTTCCATTTTATGAAACAGGTATGATTGCTAAAAATCCTGTTTCAAAGTTAGATATTGATCATACTGTAGCTTTAATTGAAAAAATAAAGCCCCATCAAATTTATGCCGCTGGAGATTTGGCAGATCCTCATGGAACCCATCGGGTCTGTTTAGATATAGTTTTTGAATCCCTTAAAATTCTTAAACCTAAAAAATTCATGGATGATTGCTGGTTATGGCTGTATAGAGGAGCTTGGCATGAGTGGGATATTCATGAAATTGAAATGGCTGTGCCGATGAGTCCAGATCAGGTTTTACGAAAACGAAAAGCTATTTTTTATCATCAATCCCAAAAAGATGGGGTTATGTTTCAAGGAAATGATCACAGAGAGTTTTGGATTCGTGCCGAAGAAAGAAATACAGCAACTGCCAAAAAATATCAAGCATTGGGATTAGCAGAATATGCAGCAATAGAGGCTTTCAGGCGATATTTTTACTAGTTAAAAGAAGTAATAGTATACTTATAAGCAGCTCTTAAATATTTTATTTTTCCTAGAGAATCAACAAAATAACTCTTTCGAGTTTTATTCAAAAAAAGGCCTGTTTTATCTTCAACACTTTCATTGATGATAAGACTTATTCTTCCATCATGGTTTACTTCTGTTGCCTCTAACATAAAATTTTCTTCATTAAAATAGTAATGCCAAACATCAGCAGCAGGGTCGAGGGGATATGATACTTTTACACTATGTACAGAAATACTATCCAAAAGAGTTACTAATCCAACATAGTCTAACCTTGCGTTAGAATCTATTAATTTATAGGGTTGCCAAAATACATACAGCGCCCCTTTGGTATTATCATATGCTTGAGCTACTTCTTTTGAATCCAACACCATTTGGTTATTTTTAAATAGTTCAATTTTTTCTTCTTGGAGGAGTGCAACATATTGATCGTCATCATTACCCCATTCCATTCTTGTAGAGGAAGGATTCCATGTATGTTTTATTTTTTGACTGATTTCTTTTTCCAACTTTCCAATAGAATCATAAAGTTTTATATTTTTCAAATAAGTAATTTCAGATACCTTACTCCACGCTTTTTTTCCACCATGGGCCACCAAACTTTTTTCCAGTAAATTTGAAGCATTAAGTTTTTGAGCGCAAGAATGGTTTAAGAGAAAAATGCAAGTTAATCCCATAAATTTAGCTGAAAAAAGAAAAAAGGACAAACGATTCAATTTATTTGTATTTTAGGTTAAAAATAAAATTTTATGTTACAATATACTGCTTCATTATTTAAAACCATTGTGGTGGGGAGCTTCTTGCTTATGGCACCAGTTCTTGCACAACAAAAATTTTCTACTCGACAAATTCAAAAGTTAAAAAACGAAACCCTTCAAAAAGTAGAAGCTCAACATAAGAATACGCAGGTGATGATCGATAAAGTTTTCAGCTTTGCGGAATTAGGATTTCAGGAGTATGAATCTTCAGCATATTTAACGGCTGTTTTAGAAAATGCAGGGTTTTCTATAGAACGAGGTATTTCTGGAATACCAACTGCATGGATGGCACGATGGACTAATGGTGAAGGACCTGTAATTGCATTAGGGAGTGATGTTGATTGCATTCCAAAAGCATCACAATATCCCGGAGTGGCCTATCATAAGCCAATGGTAGAGGGAGCCCCAGGGCATGGTGAAGGGCACAACTCTGGAATTCCAGTAATTGTTACAGCAGCACTAACCGTTCAAGAGCAAATGAAAAACAATAATATGGGCGGCACACTAGTTGTATGGCCTGGAATTGCGGAAGAGCTTGTTGCTTCAAAAGCATGGTATGTGCGTGATGGATATTTTGATAAAATTGACTTATGCATTTTCACACATGTTAGCAGTAATTTGTCAGTTTCATATGGCCAAGCAAATGGTACGGGGTTAATTTCTCTTGAATATACTTTTGAGGGTGAGGCTGCACATTCTGCGGGATCGCCTTGGAGAGGAAGAAGTGCTTTGGATGCAGCCGAGTTGATGAATGTGGGTTGGAATTATAAACGAGAGCATCTACATCCATTAAAGCGCTCACATTCTATTTTTACCGATGCAGGAGACCAGCCTAATGTAGTTCCTTCCAAAGCGTCAATATGGTATTATTTAAGAGATATTACCTATGATGGAATTATGAAAATGTATGATGATGCAAATAATATTGCAGCAGGTGCTGCTTTAATGACTGACACCAAAGTTACTTCGCGCGTATTGGGAACTGCTTGGCCCAGACACTTTAATAAGGTAATTGCAGAAACAATGGATGCAAATATCCAAAATATTGGGTTGCCTTCTTGGTCTGAAGCCGATCAAAATTTAGCTAAAGCTGTTCAAAAAGAAGTGAATTCAAAAAATGAAAAAGGTTTATCAACAGTGCTCTCAGGACTTGGGAAACCCTCATTAAATCCAAAAAGTGGTGGTTCAGATGATATAGGTGATATTTCGTGGACCATTCCAACGGTTACCCTTAGGTTTCCATCAAATATCCCTGGCTTACAAGGTCATCATTGGTCTAATGCAATAGCAATGGCAACACCGATTGCTCATAAAGGAGCCACTGCTGGGGCTAAGGTTGTTGCAACTACGGTAATTGACTTTCTTACCCAACCAAAGCTTTTGGTGGGTGCTAAAGATTATTTTCAAAATATTCAGAGTAAAGAGACTAAATATAAACCCATGATTACTGAAAAAGACCCCCCACCAATTTATTTAAATAAGGCTATCATGAATCAGTTTAGACCGCAATTAGAAAAGTTCTATTTTGATGAAACAAAATATGACACTTATTTGGAGCAGCTTAACATTCAATACCCTACACTTAAGTAAATTAGTATGCGATGGATTTATGGTAGTGTTTTATTTTTTTCCTCAATTTTTATATTTGCACAGCAGTCAGTTTCTAAAAATGATTCCTTAAGTATTGTTACAAAGTTATTTAAACAACAAGATGATTGGAATACAGGAGACCTTGATGCTTTTATGGAAGGTTATTTAAATACAGAACATCTTATTTTTTCTGGTTCTTCTGGACCTATATATGGTTGGAAAGCCACTATAGACCGTTATAAGAAAAGTTATTCAACGCGTCAACTAATGGGGATATTGGATTTTGAAATCTTAAATATTATTTCTTTAAGTGACTCTGTAGCTCAACTTCAAGGATCTTTTTATCTAAAAAGAGATATGGAGGACAGTAGAGGCTTTTTTACATTAACATGGCTTAAGATTGAAGATCAATGGTTTATTATTTCAGACCATACTTCTGCCTCACATTAAAGAAATATGCAGAAAAAAATAGGTTTTTTTTTAGGTCCTTTAGCGTTTATATTTATTCTCGTTATAGGTCCCTTTGAGGGACTTTCTCCTCAAGGGCAATCTGTTTTTGCAGCTACTCTTTGGATTGCTATTTGGTGGATTACAGAGGCAATTCCAATTGCTGCAACAGCATTACTTCCAATTATTTTATTCCCTCTTAGTGGAGGGATGGAGCTATCTTCTACAACTGCTGCTTTTGGACATAAATATGTTTTTCTTTATTTGGGAGGTTTTTTGATTGCCATAGGAATTGAAAAATGGAACCTTCATAAACGAATTGCACTTTCAATTATCACTTTTATTGGATCTGATATTCGTAAGGTTATTTTAGGTTTTATGATAGCAACTGCTTTTTTGTCTATGTGGATTTCTAACACTGCTACCGCAGTTATGATGCTACCCATTGGAATTGCTATTATTAAACAACTTAAAGATAATCCAGGTACAGAAGAGAATGAAAATATAATTTTTAGTAAAGCTTTAATGCTAGGAATAGCCTACAGTGCTTCAATTGGTGGAATTGCTACCTTAATTGGTACTCCTCCAAACATAGTTTTGGCAGGTGTAATTTCAGAAACCTATGGATATGAAATTAATTTTTTAGAATGGTTTATGTTTGGATTTCCCATTGCATTAATTCTTTTGGCCTTTTGTTGGATATATCTTACTCGTTTTGCGTTTACTTTCAAACAAATCGAATTCCCCGGTGGACTTAAGGAAATTAAACGTTTAAAAACAGAACTTGGTCCTTTATCTTATGAAGAGCGTTGGGTTGGTATTGTATTTTTGCTGGCTGCTTTTTCGTGGATTAGCCGTTCTTTTATTTTACAGCCTTTTTTCCCAGCAATAGATGACACTATTATTGCTATGACATTCGGTTTATTGTTATTTATTCTTCCCAATGCAAATAAGAAAGAAGCTTTAATACGTTGGGATGATACTTTGAAACTACCCTGGGGAATTATATTGCTTTTTGGAGGTGGAATGGCATTAGCAAAAGCTTTTGATGTAAGTGGCCTGGCTGAATGGTTAGGAGATTTAATGACCTCCTTTGGAAGTTTACCACTTATTTTACTTCTTTTGTTACTGGTAACAGCTGTAAATTTTTTAACTGAAATAACATCTAATTTAGCAACCACAGCAATGTTACTTCCGGTATTAGCACCTTTAGCCCTAGAGGTAGGGGTTCATCCTTTTGGTTTAATGGTAGGTGCTGCTATTGCAGCGTCCTGTGCTTTCATGCTTCCAGTTGCAACACCCCCAAATGCCGTTGTTTTTGGATCAGGATATTTAAAAATTCCTGATATGGTTTCCAAAGGAATTATTTTAAATATTTTCTCTATTTTCTTGATAACGGTAATGGTTTATTTAATTCTTCCAATTTTTTGGGGTATTGATTTATTTGCTTTTCCTGAGTTATTTTTATCTTAATTCATTGACTCAGTAAAATTCTATTAACATATCATATATTTTGAGTATTAATTATTGAGAGATAGAACTAAAATTACTTGGTTATATAAGCTTTCCTATGTTCTTGATAATTATCTTTGTAAGACATGTTTTATAGAATTAGATATTTATTGGCAATAATTTTTGTGATACACTTAAATGCCCAAGAGGGGGAATATGTTTCTATTGAAAATTTTATGTACCGTCACGAGTTAATGAAATCAAACATTAATGATGTCCTAATAACTCCAGTTGATCGTTTTTTAAACAATCGTATTATATTTTTTATTGAAGAAGAATTCTTAGGAAATATTGATTCTTCTCGAAATGTAATTTGGGAATCATATTCTACAGCAATTAATCCAACATTAAGGTCTCATATTATAACATTTACTGTTAGGGTCTATATCAATAAGAATAAAGAATTTAGATATATAGAAATTGATTACCTCCCCTCCTCAGACGAAATATCCACACGATATAAATGGAGTACAGAATTTAAAAGTTTTGTGTTAAAAGAAGACGAAATTAATATTCAAAAATTTCAACCTGATCTTGTTGCTTTAGGAATAAAAAATCAACCTCAAAAAGCAACGCTTAATCAACTTATTGTTGAGCATAAATCATTTTCAGATGGAATGATTCAGAATACCATATATTTTAATAGAGATAGACAGGATGAGCTGATGTTTATATATGGTGAAATTGATACTTTTATAAAAAATGGTTATCCAAAATCAGATTTCATCATGAATATAGTTTGGGATTCTTACTATACCTTTGTTAGTAATTATGATATTTATCATTACCACTCATTTGTAGTTCAATTGCAAATGAATGATTTAGATAGGCCAAGATTCTTAGAAGTATATTACAACCCTGCGACAAAAAAAATCACAAGTGATTTTAAATGGAATGTAGGAGCTCAAGAATATCTCAGAGTAACTAAATAAGAATTCCTTAATAAAGAATATTAAATCACAGAGATGATATATTAATTAAGTTTTGTTAATGAACGATAAAGTCAAAATAAGTATCAGGGTAAGGCTCGTTATTAAGACTAAAATGCCACCATTCTTTATCGTAAGGTAAAAATTTATGAGCAACCATAAGTTCACGTAGGAGTTTCCGGTTTGCTTTTTGGATTATTGAAATAGCCTCATACCCGTATCCTGAGCGTGCTCCAAATAAATCCCAAACACTTCCCATATCAACTTCTTTTCCTTTTTCAGGACCAGACACATAAAGTAGTGTTACGTCAACAGTACTACCTCTTGTATGTCCGCTTTTTGAAGCAATATATCCCAAATCAAAAAGCTTTTTCTTTTTTAAATTGGGGTAGTATTTTCTTTTCACGATAGTATCGCTGGGCTGATCTGACCATTTAATGAAATAGTTAACAGCTTTTTGTGGCCGATATGCATCAAAAATTTTTAGTCCAAGACCAAGCTTATTAAGTTCCTTCTGTACTTTTTTTAGGGCATTTGCTGTCGCAATTGTTATTACTGCTTCTCTTGAGCCATAACCTGGTATTGGTCTTCCAGTGAAATTATTATTAGTAGCATAGCGCATTTCAATTGCAATAGAAGGAATGAAGTCTTTAATTAACACAAAATTTTCATGTAGCTTTTGAGCTAATAAAAATTGAGATGTGATTCCCAAAAGGTATAAAAGTTTAAAATTGAATGGCATAATCTAATAATTTACCACGAATATCTAAGCTATATAATTTTCTTTGATTTCGTGAAGGATATACTCGGTTACTTAAGAATATTAAAAAACATTTATTGGTTGGGTCAACCCATATAAATGTACCGGTAAAGCCACTGTGTCCATAACTAGAAGGACTAGCAAGGAGAGAAGGGTAGTTGCTTTCAGGGTCAATTGAAGGTTTGTCAAACCCCAACCCACGTCTGTTATTACTATTGGGATAGCTTCTTTGAGTAAACTTTTTAATTGTCTCAGGTTTTAAATATTGTTTGCCATTATAGTTCCCGTTTTGAAGTAGCATTTGAAGAAGAGGTTTAAGTGATGCTGCGTTACTAAACAAACCCGCATTCCCTGAAATACCTCCCATCATTGCCGCTGCTTCATCATGAACCCATCCTTGAACAAGTTGTTTTCTAAAAACACTATCATTTTCTGTCGGAACTATTTCACTTTTAGAATATTTTTTAGAAGGCAAAAAACCAAGTCTTTCTGTTTTTAGTGGTGTGTAAAAATAAGTTTGTAGAAATTTAGAAAATGAACTTCCGCTGAGTTGTTTTGTTATTTCAGGAAGTAAGAAAAACCATAAACCGGAATATCTATACTCACCTAAATTATTTAGTTTTGTTTTTCTAATTCTTCGGTATATTTTTTTAAAATATTTTTTATGTATAAAAAGGGAATCACTAATTTGAAGCGGAAATTTTTTATTTTGTTTGTAAGAAATTGTTCTAGTTTTAAAGCGTCCTCTTTTGTTGAACACTAAGTTTTGATGGGCAATGTAGGGTTCCCAACCACCGCTATGGCTAAGAACCTCCCTAAGGCTACTATTTTTTTTATTACTTCTTTTAAGAGAAGGAACATAAGTTGCTACTTTTTGATCTAAATCAAGATTATATAATTCATATAATTTCATAAAAGCCAGAGTGCTTGCCAGAATCTTTGTGACAGAAGCTAAATCATATAAATGGTGTTTTTCAATTGGCACTAGAGAATCATAGGTTTGAAATCCATAGGTTTTATTAAGTCGAATGGTGTCATTTTTAAAAATCAAAACTTGGGCCCCAGGATAGGCTTCGCTTTTTATTCCAAACTCAAGTAAACGATCTGTTTTGAATACTAGTGAGTCAATTTCTTGAGTAAATCCATTTAATGAGAAAATTAAAAAGCTCAATAAAAGCACATTGAATATTTTTTTCATTTTTAGAGATAAATAATACTTGTAAAGTAAGAAAAACATTTAATTTTCATTAGAGGAACTCTTTCTAGCTTCATTTTTTTAATTTTACAGAATAAAAAAATTATAATACGATTGTTTTTAAACACTTTAAATTATTAAACCTCTAAATATCCATTTTTTAAAAATCATATTTGTGTTTGTATTGACAAATTCTTCGCTATGTGCACAAGAAGAAACGACTGAAGAAGAGCTTCCCTTTGATGCAGTAATTCAGTCTACTCTTGGCGGCAAAAGAGTTAAGTTTTATGGGAACACTAGATTGAATTTTAATCAAGCCTATTTTTCAAATTGGATTTCTGGAGGTGAAAGTGCAATGACCGTTCTCTTTGGTTTAGATTATAATTTAGATTATTCTTATCGTAATGGCTTGGTTTGGGATAATAAAATAATTCTCTCTTTAGGAACTACCTTTATTTCAGGAAACAAGTTTTTCAAAAAAGCAGATGACCGATTTGAGATAAACTCGATAGTTGGTAAACAGATAAATGAATATTGGAGCTATTCGAGTGTTTTAAATTTTAAAACACAATTACTTCCGGGTTACCGTTTTTATTCTGAAGAAGGAGTAGATAAAAGAGATAAAGTATCTCAGATATTGTCTCCGGCTTATGTTCAATTGAGTTTAGGATTATATTATAAAAGAGCAGATGATTTTTGGTTAAATCTTTCTCCTTTATCGGCTAGAGTTTTATTAGTTTCAGGTAGTTTTACGAATAATTTGTTATTAGGAAAAACATACTTTGGTGTCGACAAAGATAAAAATGCTAAGTTTTTCTTAGGAGCTGGAGTAAGTGGTTTTTATAAAACGCAAATCATGAAAAATATTTTTTGGGAAAATAAGCTAAGTATTTACCTTAATTATATAGAAAAACCTCAAAATATAGATTTTGATTGGGACACCAATATTCGCTTTAAAGTAAACGATAAAATATCAGGAAATTTTATAATGCACCTTTTGTATGATGATGATTTAGTTGGTAAACTGCAATTAAGGGAACTCCTAGGGCTAGGGATTAATGTAGACTTATAAATTATTCTTCACCTCTAGCTTTTTTGAGAAACCAATCATAATTATAATAAGTTACAAATACATTGTAGGTATCTCCTTGGCCCCTTGGATCAAATTCAATAACTACAGTTTTGTCTTTATCAACAAAACGTATGCATGGAAGGTTTTTCTTAACTAAGATAGGATTAGACCAATTTTCTTGAGCATAGACAGTATTATAATTATTACTTTCAAAGAACTTTCTGCTAACAACTAAATATTTTTCAGCCTCTTTAACTGTTAAGTTTTTTTTACTCCAAAGATTAATACTAATCAACTTATTATCTTCGGATACTAAAGATCTTTTTCTAACGGCGTAAACTGTTCCTTTTCCAAGAGCAAGATTGGTGAGCTTTTTTTGATTTGATTTAAGTATTTTTTTTGCTTCAAAAAAACCCATTTCAAAATAAAAATCATCAAAAAGCATTTCTTGGGTATGCCCGGTTAAAAAAAACAATATAAAAATAATAAAGGAATAGTATCTCTTTTTCATTATGTTCTGTTATACTTCTCAAAGATAAGTGAGTTTTATAAATTGCACAACTTGCTCAAAAAAGATGATTGATTTGGTTATTCATTTTTTAAAATAAATAAAAGGATAGTAATCTAAAGATTATTAAAAAATAGTTGTTTTTATTTTAAGTACTTTGGGAGGTTATTTTATTTTTAAAGAAGCATAATATTTTATGAACTCAAAGTATGCGTTAATAACGGGAGCCTCTTCAGGTATTGGACTTGAAATTGCAAAATCATTAGCCCAGCGTAATTTTAACTTGGTCTTAACTGCAAGAAGTAATGAAACTCTCAAAAAAATTTCAAATGAAATCTCAAAAAAATTTTCTGTGAAAGTTGATTTTATGTCATCTGATCTATCTGAAAAAGAGGCCCCAAAACAACTTTATGACTTTTGTAAGAATAAAGGATATCAAATTGAAATACTAGTAAATAATGCAGGCTTTGCTATTCCTGGTTCTTTTGATCAAACTCCTATGGATGAAGAAGAACGATTTATTAGAGTATTGGGCATTGCTGTAATTTCTCTTTGTAAGCAATTTATTCAGGATATGTTAGAAAGAGGTCAGGGACGTATCATGATTATTTCATCGGTTGCTGCATTTGCGCCTCCCTCCTCAATTCAAACCTTATATGGTCCTATAAAAACATTTATGAACCGATTTAGTGAAGGATTAAATTTAAACTATAATCATAAAGGAATCACCTCTACTGCTGTTTGTCCTGGGTATACAATAACTAATTTTCACACAGCAAGTGGTGTTCAAAATGAAATGGATAGCGTTCCCAGTTTTATGAAAAAAGAAGCTAAACAAGTGGCGGAAGAAGCAGTAAAGGCGACTTTAAAAGGAAAAAAAATATGCGTGCCCACTATAACTTTTAAAGTCATAGTTTTTTTACTCAAAATTATTCCACATGGATTATTTTCACTCGTAAGTTCATTTTTAGCACCTGGTCGCTACCAAGAAAATAAATGAAAATTATTATTTTATACCGGTAATAATGAAGGTGCCACCCCAATTTTTCTTTACACCTGAATGCCAACTAGAAATTTCTTTAAAGCCAACTTCTAAAAAGAATGTTTTCCACTCTGATTCTGAAAATAGTGACATAATAGAAATTCCGCATTCTTCAGGCCAAGAATGAGAGGAGATGTTTTCAGAATAAAAGTCTAAACCAATAATAAGTCTTGCTCCTTCTTTTAACCAATTGGAAAACACATGTTGAATGAGTTTTTGAGGATTTTTAAGATAATAGAAAACTTCCATTGAGTGAACAAGATCTACCTTGTTTTTCGGCTTCCAAAGTAATAAATCATTACAAATATATTTATTTTTAAAATCTAATTTTTTGGCTTTTTGAATCATTTTTAAAGCCCCGTCTATCCCCGTTGCTTGGATACAATTTGGAAGAGAGGCTACCGAACGAACGACCCACCCGTTGCCACATCCGGCATCAATAAAGGAGAAGTTGGTTAGGTCTTTTGTTGCAAATGAAACCATATTATTAACTGATTCTTCATGGTTTTTTTCCATGCCTTCATCTTTACCCATCGACACCCATTCACCAAACACTTCTATTGGTGTTTTTTTCATAATTTAAAAGTACAGATTGTTTGAATGATAAAATATTTTTTGATAAATTTTAAAATGAATGCTTATAATAGCCTCTCTAAACCATAAGAATTTATATTTTTATAGTGTAAACAATAAAATTATATATTATGATTAAGTTTAAAATATTGTTAGTAATCTCTGCTTTCTTTTTAACTAATTCGATTCAATCCCAGCAAAGTGATTTATCATTAGATTCATTTGTTGAACAACATCAGTCTTTCGAGGAAAATGAAAATGGTGAAATCACACCAATAAACGTAATAGAAATAAATAAAATATTAAAATTTTTAGTTGAGCAAAAATTCCCCACCGTAGCTAGAACTAGAAATATTATTTGGGATTCCTATACCACCTTTGTGAGCCCTTTCGATAAGTATCATTTTCACACTTTTATTATTCAAGTTAAAATGGAAGGTGTAGATCGTTATAAATATGTTGAGGTTACCTATGATCCTGAGACTAAAAAAGCAGATACTAAATTCATATGGAACGCTGATAAAGAGGATTTCTTTGTTCCTGAAGTTGAAGAAGAAATTTCAGAAGAGAGCTCATCAAATAATTAGATCAAAATTTTTACTAATTTTTTCATGAAAAAAATTAAATACTTATGTTTATTATTGATTCTTGGGTGCAGTCCAAAAACATCTGAATGGGATAATCTTATTGTAAATAATTCGCTTGAAGGGTGGAATATCTTTCAGGATGATGGTTCAAAAAAAGGGTGGTATGTAGAAGACGATATTCTAATTTTTGATACTTTATCAGGTTTAGAGTCTGGTTTAGATGATGCAAGTCTTTTGTCTAATAAAAAGTACAGTAGTTTCGAGATTAAATTTGATTGGAAAATTGAAAAGGGTGGAAATAGTGGGTTTATGTGGGGAGTAAGTGATGCGCCCGCCTACAAATTTCCCTATCAAACGGGCCCTGAAATTCAGATTATAGACATCGCTACATATAATGCTCCAGAAGAGGTTCTTGGTGGTGAAATTGAGCTCAATAATATTCTTACAGATCTTTATGCTAAAAAACATTATTTAGGAGCAGTATATGACATGTATTCTCCAAATGAAATTGATTCATATAATCCTGCAGGACAATGGAATTCTTATCATATTAAAATAGATCAGAAAAACAATAATGGATGGGTAATGTTAAATGGTATCATGATTAATAATTTTAAACTAAGAGGTCCAGAATGGGATGCTTTATTGCTAAACAGTAAATTCAGTAAATCTGAAGATTATGATTATTTAGGTGATAAAAGGTGGTATGATTTTGCAATCTATCCAGAGGGATATATTAGTTTACAGGATCATCCAGGCAAAGCATATTTTAAAAACATTAGAATTAAAGAATTAAAATAATTGCTTTATTATTAATTAAAATTTATCTAATTAAAAAAGATACTAAATCTTAAATTGCCTTTTCTAAAGGTATTAAATGTAATAAAAAAGCCCTTCAAATTGTTGAGGGGCTTTTTTATAGTATTATAAGTTTATAATACATTCTAAAAGATAATATTATTCAGCAGCTTCTTCAACTACTTCTATTTCTTTAAGAGAGTTCATTAAACCACCAGCATCCATATAGTCGCCTCCACTGATAACTTTACCATCTTTAAAGTCCCATGTATGGTATGAAACAATTTCCCAGCTTTTCCCTGAAGCAGAATGAACTCCATTCCATTTACCATATGTGCGAACACTTCCATCGGATAAGCCCGTTTCAGCTAACACACCTGGCAACCAGTTTACGGGAGTGTAAACTACATCTTCCATTGCATCTTGCCAACTTTTTAAATAGGTGCTAACAGCTTCTTTACCAATTGGTTCAGAACCATGAAATGCAGGTTGCCATTGAACATCTTCATGAAGCATTGCAAGTTGAGATTCATTGTCAGCTTCTGAGCCTTGCAGTTCAAGAAACTTTTTTGCAGTTTCAAGATTTGTTGCATAATCTGGGTGAATTCCAGGAGAACAGGCCATAAGGAGGCCTAATAGGGTAATGCTTAGTATTTTTTTCATTTTAAATTTATTTTAAGATTAATAATTTTTATGGTTAATTATTTGATTTTTATTAGTGTAATGATTTTTTATCTAAAATAATACATCACTAAAATGCATAAGAAAGACCCAAGCTGATAAGTCCAGGACTATTATCAAGTTTAACAGGAATAGAACTTGAACCTACACCACCAGCGTTTAATAAGTCTTCAGAAAGACCTTGATCGTATCTAACATCTAATCCTAATTTACCTAAATGCAATCTTGCTCCAAAATGAATTCCAACAGTTAAGTCTTCTGGACCAGTTGGTAATTTATCATCTGAAGTCATTTCGTATCTCAAGGTTGGACCTGCAAAACCACTTAAAATCGGCAAAACCTTTAATCCTAAGGATATGGGCGCTTCAATTCTAGATTGAGTAACCTTTAAGTTATCCTTGAATTCAGAGTAATGAAGTTCAGGTCTCAAATACAGCATTAATAGTTTTATCTCTGAATATATTCCAAGATTGAATCCATTACGATTTCCATCGATATCTGCTATACTAGAATTAGATGATATAATTTCATCAATATCACCTGAAGTATTGAGATTTACACCAGCTTTCATACCGAATTTAATAAACTTATTTACCACCTTTTTGGCAACAGGAATGACAGGCTCTTGAGCATAAGATTTTGTGAAACTTACAAGTAATAGAAGAATAATTATTTTTTTCATTTTATAACATTTTTATAATTAGATTTAACGTAAGTTACTGTTATGTAATAAGATGTATTTTTTTATTTAAAATACAAGGTAAGTATAAAAAGTTATCTTTGAGCATGGGTTTGACAAATAATGACATATTCAAAAAGCTCCGGGTAGCTCATAAACTTCGTGATGATCAAATTGTTGAAATTTGTGACTTAGTTGATTATAAGATAACTAAGTCTGAGCTAGGTGCGTTCTTTAGAAACGAAAGACATGAGAAGTACATGGAGTGTGGTGATCAGGTATTGCGTAATTTTTTAAATGGTTTAATTATTCATTTGAGAGGACCCGTGGAAAAAAAATAACTTTTTAGATTGGTTTAAGTTTAGTTTACAATGAATTTTTTTTAAAAAAAAAGCCATCTATTTTAAAAGATGGCTCTAAATTAAAATTCTTTTAAAAATTAATTTATGGTTACTTCAAATATAATATTTTCAATTGCAATTGACAACTAAAGTTCAAATCTTTTAAACCTTAATTTTCTATAAGAATTCTGATAATGAGAAATAGTATGTTCTTTAGAATTTAAACTTATGAAATTTTTCCATTTAGTCGTGTTTGCCGAATGAATAAAATCCACATTATTAATTGTCCAAAGTTGTAATTCATAAATAACTCCGTAAAGATCGATTCCTCTATCGGTTAGGTAATATCTTTTTATCTTTTTATCTAAAGGTTCTCTTATGAAATCAATTATTTCTAATGAAATCAACTTTTTTAATCTATCAACAAGAATACTTGAAGATATACCTTCATCAGATTGATTTAAAAATTCTGAAAAAGTACTCTTTTCTCTAAAAATGTCACGAACAATTATTAAGGACCATTTATCTCCTAAAATATCTAAAGACACTTTACAAGCGCAGATCGATTCTCTTTTGACATATTTAATTTTGTGCATTTTTTAAATATATATAAGTATAGCTAATAATGAACTTAAAAAAAAGAGTCATCTTTTAAAAGATGACTCTAAATCAAATTCTTTTAAAAATTAATTTATGGTTATTTCAAATGTATTATTTTTTATTGCAATAAACAATTAATTATTAAAACTTTCTAACATTTATTTTCCTTAATTATTCTAACTAAGCTTAAATTAATTAAAAATGTTTTAGCTCGAATTTTTTAAACATTGATAATAAATTATAGCATAACGAAATTTTTATATATTTATCATCATAAACCAATTTTAATCAATCAATATTGAAAACTTCTTTAAGAGATTATTGGGAAATAATTAATTATAATTACGAACAAATTCGTTTTGCTGAGATTAAGTCTAGCGTAATATTATCTGTATATAGCTTAATATTTACTTTAGCTTATACAATTGATATACTAGACGATGAAAATGTTTATTCATTTAGTTTAAACTCCGTAAAAGATTACATATTAATAGTACTTGTTTTACCTATTGTTTTTTTTACTTTTTCTGCTTTTGTTTCTTGTGTAAAATGTTTTTTACCTAGGTTGAAGAAATCAAGTTTAAATTCTCCTCTTTTTTTTGGTGATGTTGCGATGGGTTATAGTAATTTCGATTCTTATAATTCTGATTTAAATGCTTTATTATCAGATGATGAAAAATATAAGACCCATTTAAGTCACATGGTATATGCCACAGGTAATATTGCCTTTACAAAATTTAAACACGTTAACTTTGCTATTAAAAATTTGATTAAGTCTATAATTTCTTTTTCAATATTTCTTATATGCCTTTATATATTTTAAAATTAAAAATCAGTTACTCAAAGGAATTCTAGTTCCTAACTTTTCAACAGAAGTATTTGACTCTGAGAAGTTTGATAGTTTTAATATAAAATCCAAAACGGGATATGTTATTATTATGACTTTTAATGGATTGCCAGGATTCCCTCAATTAAAAGGATGAATTATCAGATTTTCAAAAAGTTGAAGATTGTGTTTTTGATTGAGTAAATAAAGATGCTTGGGACATTAAGAATTTGTTGTCAAATCATCAGATAGATGGGTTGATGCATTAATGAATCCAAATGACATTATTCTAATGGTCACTTAAATACCACTTAAAGACTTGCGTCTAGAATCCAATTTGGAATTTTATTTTTCTTACCCTTAACTAAAATGGGTTCTTTTTCTATAAACTCTGTATTAGAATTTAACCTTTCAATTACTGATTCAGAGATAACGATCTCCCCTGGTTTTGCATGAGAGCAAAGTCGAGCTGCTAAATTTACATGATCTCCAATTACAGTATAGTTCATTTGGCGTTCTGAGCCAATATTTCCACAAACTACTTTTCCGTAATTAATCCCTATACCTATTTTTAACTCTGGATAATTTTGTTTTTTCATATCAACATTAAATTTCTTTAATGCTTCAAACATTGCTATAGCTGAATCTACAGCAACTTGTGCATCATTCTCATTCTTTAATGGGACACCATATAATACCATGAGTTCATCCCCAATAATTTTATCTAACGTGCCATTATGACTAAAAACAACTTCAATCATTGCATCGAAATAATGATTTAATAAATAAACAACTTCATTAGGCTTCATTTTCTCAGACATTGAAGTAAAACCTCTAATATCGCAAAAAAGGATGCAAACATCATTTTGACTACCTCCAAGTTCTAATGAAGTTTCGTTTTTGAGTAATTCATCAACAATATTTTCAGAAACATATTTTTTAAAAGTTGACTTAATTTTATTTATGCCTGATAAATCTTCAAAAGAAAAAACTAGACCTGAAGGAATATTATTTTCTTCAAGTACAGTTGAAAGAGTTAAATTAATTTCATGAGATAGATTAATTTCATTTTCAATTTTTACATTTTCCTCCTTAACTATTTGAGTTGGGTTATTTTCTGCTTTCTCAATCATTTCAATTAAGTGAGGATTTTTTTGAAAAGCAATAAAATAGTGATTATTTAAAACAGTAATTTTTTGGAAACCAAATATTTTTTCAGCAGAGCTATTTACATATTCAATCTCTCCTAAAATATTTATTTTAATAATACCAGTAGTGATAGATGTCATGATATTATCTACTAATTTATTTGAATTTTGAAGAGAATCAATCAATTTAATATTGTCATAAGCTAAGCTCACTTTTTTAGACAAATTGTCAAATAACCTAAGCTCTTGAGCTATGAAACGCTCCAATCCTGACCTACTTTCTTTGTCTGCAATTACTATTGCTCCAACTAATTCATTTTGATTTATTAATGGACTAATCATTATGTTTTTTTTCGAAAACTTAATTAGTGGATAATCTAGTGAAGAATCAACGATTAAGGAATCCTTTTTTATATTAAGTTGTTTTAAAATTCCTTTTGTTATTCTGATTATTTTGGAAGGAAGCTCCTCTTTGCTAAGGTTGAAACTTGAAATAACATTAAAAAAGTTTGTTTTAGAATCTTTTAGAATTATCATTCCTTTTGAAGCATTAAGTGAAGAAATAATGGTGTAGAGGAGGTTTTCAAATAAAACCTCTAACTTGACATCTTGCTCGTTAACAATATTTGTAACATCAATTAAGGATTCTATTTCTAGTAATTTATAACTCAGCTCTTTTTTATTATCAATTAGTTGATTCTTGAGTTTGCTTTGAATGAGTTCGTTTTCTATTGACTTTTTTAAAGTAATCAATATATTCTCATCTTCTGATGTTAATTCAGAGGATGAAATTGTTATTAATCCAACTTGTGAATCTTCTATTTCTAGTTTAATACCAAATGTTTTTTGATTTGATATAACGGATAAATTATTCTTAAGTAACCAGTCTTTATTGATTATTGTTAAAAAATTATCTAAAACAGGTATTTCAGAATCTTTAGCGAGAAATAAAAAAGATTTAATCTTAAGAGATTTGATTAATTTCTTTTTAGTAAAAAAAAGAAATTGAAGAGATTTAAACTCTCTCTTACTTTTTAGAAAATCAATTTTTGAAGATAATTTGGGCTGTTGAATAAATTCAAAAAAAAATTTTATTGAATTTTTCATAAAATTTAGGCTAACCCTTTAATTGCTTCATCTTGAGTTCCATAAACAGAACAGTACTTTGTTAAGCCCATGATTTTAAATGTTTTTTCAATAATAGGAGCTAGTTCACATAAAACAAGTTCACCATCGATGTCTTGAAGTTGTTCAATTATTTCAATTAATATAGAAGCACCAATACTATTAACGATTTTTGAATCTTTAAGATTGATCAAAAAAACTTTATTGCCAGTTTCAATATACTTTTTAGTGATTTTTTCAATTTCTTCGCCCAAGTCATTGTTTAGGTAACCTTCCGTTTTTATAACAACAACATTGTTAATCAAATTTGTTTCAATTATTTTACTCATTATTAGTCTTTTTTTTAACCATTGTAAGTGTAGTTCCAGTGTGATCTGATTCAAAGTCAACAGAATCCATTAACTCTTTAATTAACATTAAACCCCATCCTCTTTTTCTTTCTTTTGTGTTTATTTTATTTTCGATTTCTGGAATTTTTATTTTTGACGCATCAAATCCTTTTCCCTTATCAATCACTTTTATTGTTAATTCATTATCTGAAATCATGAAATGTATATAAATTTCATTTTTAGTTTCCGAATGTTCAAAGGCATTTATACAAGCCTCAATCAACGCCATAGAAATCTCATCTGATTGCTCTTCAGAGAGATCCATATGTTTTGAAACAACTTCTGAGGTTTGGGTCGCAACTAACTCCATATTTTTCAAAATCGGAAGCTTGAGCTCAACTGTAGGGACTTTACTCATAAGATTATAATTTAATTATTAAGTTTAATTAAAATTAAAGTTTACACGGTTTATGATTATATATTTCAAATATATACAATTTATTTTATCGTTTACGGAATGTTTAAGAGCATTGAGACAATATTAAATAAGAGTTATTGGATTGTCAGCTTGTTCCTTCTGAAAATCCATTCACTTTGGGACATCATCAGAATTTATTGAAGCAGCTAGTCGCGTGATATTTAAAATTTTTGTTCTACAGTTTTTTGGGAGATTTTTTTATTTTTTATTAAAATATTTTTTTTTATTTAATTTCATTCATATATTTATTGAATAACCACTATACCAATTAAATGAAAATTAATTTCAGCGCAATATTTATTTTAGGATCTTTTCTAGTTTCTTGTTCTAATGAAACTAATCCAAATAATTCAGATCTAAAAACTCACAAAGACAATGTCCAAGGTTTTTGGAATAGAATAGGCACTATTCAACTCGTCAATGGCATTGCAGTTGATACACTTTTAATTAAAAATTCTGAAAATCCAGACTTCAAACAAATCAAAGCCTTCAAAGATGATAACACTATTTGGATTAATAATTATAAAGATTCATTATCCCCATGGAAAGGTGGTTCGGGTGGATATGGTAAATTTAAAATTCATTCCAAAGATTCAATTACAGAAATGATATCACATGGAACTGGATTTTGGGGAGCCATGGTAAAAAACTATAAAGATTCCCTTAATACACAAAATTGGAAATTTGGTTTAACAACTGATTTCAACAAAAACAGATATACTCAAAAAAATAACCCAGACAGTCAATTCATGGAATACTGGGAAAAACTCCCTCCATTAGAACCAAAATCAAGAATAGACGGAGCATGGAAAAGAGTTTATGAAATTGCTTATATAAATGGTATTCCAGTTGATACCATTTCTGTTTCCAGTGATATAATCTTGGATGTTAAGATAATATCAAATGGAAGGTATACCTATCAAGTTGACTTAACTGGAAATTCAGAAGAAAATACCCCTCAATATGGCGGATTTGGTGGATTTGGTACATGTAAATTTGATGGTGAAAATAATACTTTCACTGAATGGGGAGAATGGGGTTCAGGGCAATGGACTGGTACCTCTGAACCTAAAACCGATCCTGATGTTCATCAGTTAACTATTTACAATGATGATTTGTTTTTACAAGTTAGTAAAAGTTCAGTAGGTGTTCTTGCTAACAAAGGAGCTACTGGAAGAGGAGTAGTTTATAAAAGAATCAAATAAAAACAATTATTATGGTTAAAAATTTATTTTTTTTAATATTGATTACATCATTCATATATAGTTGTGGAAATCAAGGTGATAAAAACACTGTTAATGATAAATCATTAGAGGCTTTTCAAAAAGTTGATAATAAAAAGAAGGGATTATTCACAAAAGAGGATAGGCAAAAAAAATATGAAGAATCTATCGCTTTAAGTAAAAAAACAAGAACTTCTTTAGCGGAAAATGTGACCTATACTGGATACGGTGCTTCATCAAGTACTAAAAAAAGTACTTCAACCAAAAAGGATAAAGATGTTAAAGAAAGTTTTCAAAAGAAAAAGATAAAATATAATTCAAAGTCTCTAAACTCACAAGTTTATTCGGCATACTCCACTAACTAGACGTTTTAGGCTACTTTCTTTACAATAACAAGTGTTACGTCATCTTCAGGAATTCCCCCTTTTAGCCATTCATTAAGGTCCTCAAAAAACACATTCTTAATTTCCTCTGGACTTTTCATGCAATTTTTTTCAATTAAACTTTTGATTCTAGGGTAATCAAACATTTCGTCATTTTCGTTAGCAGCTTCAGCAAGACCATCAGACATCATTACTAAAACATCCCCTTTACGGAACTCAAGTGTATTTATAGCGAATTTTTCATTCTTCAGACCCCCCAAAGGCAATCCCTCTATCATAATTTCCTCACATTTATTTGTTTGAGATTTATAGATATAAACTGGAGGCATTGCTGCTGATGTAAGATCAATCTCATCTGAAATTGTACTGATCTTTGCTATATTCAAACTCATCCTTAGTCTCCCTAGATTAATTTTCTTTACAATGCTATTCAATTTCTCTAGAATTTGATTTATTGGCATGAATGGGATTCCATTTAATGCCGATTTTATAATAGAAACCATCATTCCAGCTGCAATTCCATGACCAGTTGCATCTCCACAAATAACATAGACTGTTTTATCATCTTCCTCGAAAAAGTCATAATAATCACCACCTACTTCAGTAGAAGTAATTAAACCAGCTGAAACATCAAATCCCTTAAGTTTAGGAAAAACTTTAGGCAGCATACTTTCTTGTATTTTTTTAGCCTCTTCAAGGTCTTTTTCACGTCTTTCATTTTCAGCTTTTCCCAAAGATTTTTTAGTTTGATATTTTCCAAAAAACCATACTAGTACTGAACCAAAGATTAAATAAAAAAAGTAAGCAATATATGCTCTATACCAAGGTGAATTAATCGTAAAATCAAATTGAATGACTCCGCTCTCAATAAGATTAGTGTCCAGTGCCTGAAGTTCGAAAGTATAACTCCCTTCAAACAAGTTTGTAAAGCTACTTTCTGTTATTTTTGACCATGAACTCCAATCATCATCTAATCCAACTAAACGATATCTAAAAAGATTTTCTTCAACTTTCTCAAGTGAAGGAAAACTGAAATTAATTTTAACATTTCTAGAGTTGGAATAAGAAAATTCTTTTTTGTTTATAGGCGCATATTCACCATTAAATAAAATAGAATTAATTAGAGGTTCAATCTCCATTTTTTGTTCATTAAAATATTTTTCTGGCAAGAAGCTAATTAGTCTAGAATCCTTTGAACCAAGCCAAATTAGATCTTGTCCATTAAATTGATCTGATAGTATGGATCCTGAAAGTTCATTAAAATTAATACTGGCTAAAGGGTAATCATTAATGATTCTATAATTCCCTCCTTCTTGGAAGTTGACTTCTAATAAGCCTGAAGCACTCAAAAACCAATTATTATTAGTAAGCGGACTAATTGAGGTAAACTGTTTTCTACCCATAAGAATAATATATCGGGAAATTTCATCAAAATTGAGCAAGTTTTTTTCAAAAATTCTCAATAAGTTTTCTTCTGTTTCTTCAAGTTCAGACTTACTGTTAAAGGTGTAAAGATTTAACTCATCGTCAAATATTAAGTGTCCAATCGAAGTTTTAAAAATGTTTAAATCGTGAGGTATGAAGTAATCTTCTTCAATTTCAGAATTGAATAATGCCTCCTTTGGAAACTCAATACTTTTAAAAATTCTATCATTTTCTGGAGTCAACAATCTTGAAAAATAAATATTTCCGCGTGTATCGTAAGTACCAAGAAAAGAACCTTCACCATTTATACTCTCTACAAATAATTTTCCTTTTTCAACCTCTCTAATACCAAGGACTCCAATTTGATTTCTGATTTTCGTACTCTTAATTTTTTTAAAACTTCCGTTGTTAAGTTTCTTGTAAAAAACGACACCATCCATTGGGTGTGCCAAAATCAATAGATTTTTATTTAATAGGCTTTGAGTGGGAGATTCAAATAAACGATCATTAGACAAAACTTGTTTTTTGTTTCCATTAATCTCAATGAGATTGAGATTATTAGAAGAGATAATTTTACCATTAAATGAAATGAAGTCTTTAGGAATATCATTAATTTCAAGATCAATCACTTCATTGTTTAATTTAGGATCCTGATTTACACGAATCTTAAACACATCTTCAGTGGTACTAAAATAAATCCCGTCATCAAATTTTTTTATTGTTTGAACCAAGCCTTTAACACCAGTAGATTGATCAAAGCTTGTAATTGAATTACTTAATTTTACTTTAGATGCAGACAGGAGGCTAGTAACAAAAATATCATCATTTTTATCCACAAAAATAGATGTTATTGTATTTGACAATAGTCCGTCTGATTGATCAATTAAATCAACAATTTCAAGTTGTTCATTTAAAATTAAAACCCCCCCTTCAAATGATATTAAAGGAATTTGACCATTCGATAATTTATTAAGTTCAGAAAGACTATATATATTTTTTTTCTTAATCCAATTATCAAGTTTATTATTTTTAATTTTTTCGATTAATCCTTTTTCTTTTAAAAGATAAGCTCCCAGCGTACCACTAAAAATTGCGATATGGCCGTCTTTTAAATGCACCATAGATTGAATTTTATGATCTGAAAAAATCTCTGAATTTTGAACAAAAACAAAAACATTATTTTTTAATTCAAAAAGGCCTATTCCCCAAATTCTAGTAAAAATTCTATCATTTACTTTTATTAAAGTTTGAATTGTTCCATAAGAATCAACTCCCTGAGAACGTTCTGTGATTTCCCAAATTTTATCAAAAGAACTTCCATCCCATTTAAAAATTAAATCACGTGAATACAAATAAATACTATTTTCTTTGCTTACTCCCCCCCAAAATACTTGGTTTAAGCTGTTTATTGAGTCTGGAAGTTTCTCCATCAAAGAATTATAAGTAGTCTTGCCAAAAACATCATTTTCAATCTTTCCAAAAAACCCATTTCCTGCAGCATAAATTACATTATCATTATCTTGAAGAAGGGTTCTTGTATAAGATGTTCTTATTTGATTCTCAATTTCTCCATTAATTTCTATATTATTTATGTTATTACCATCATACTCTAAAATACCACTATATGTTCCAAAATAAACTTTTTTGGATTTATTTGATCTAATTACTGACCATACAGATTCAGGTCTACTTAGAAATTTATTGTCATAATTTTCAATAATTGAATTACCTAATTTTGAGGAATTTAAAGAAGTTTCCTCTTGAGCATTTATAAGATAAGTGAAAAAACAAAGGATTATTAAGTATTTATTTTTATTCATCTAGAATTAATTCATGGTTAATAACAATCTAATTTATAACTATTTCAAAAAATTCACAAACAAAAGAACTTATTGAGCAAAACTATAACTTTTTTTAAAAGAAAAACCCTCCAATTGGAGGGTTTTAACATAGAATTTAAAAGTAAAATTATACTTTCCTTACGTTTAAAGCACTAAGTCCTTTTTCTGTAGATTCTGTATCATAAGTAACTTTATCTCCTTCAGATATATCATCCTCTAAGTTGTTAATATGTACAAAAACATCTTTTTCTCCTGAGTCAGGAGTTATAAAACCAAAGCCTTTGTTTTGATTAAAAAATTTAACTGTTCCGTTATTCATTATAAATTGTTTTTTAAATATAAGTAACAAAGGTAGGTTAACTTAATTTAAAAATTAACAATCTTATCTAAGATATTTTTTTTTAAAATGTTAATTATAATATAAGCTTGGTAATCAATTGGTTAGGTTTTTTAAATATGGGGATATTAAATGGCTTAAGTTATCACACAAACAGACGCAAGTCATCACTTTCTTCATTAATATCTTGTTGTTTCATTCTTGGTAAAGTGTATTGTAGAACTTACTTAAGAAGCGTATGGATTATAACACCATATACTCTACAATAATCTGACCTAAATTCCAGCTAGGTATATAATAAGTGAAAGATGAATCCTGAAGAATTTCATTAAAAATACGTTTTTGTAAAACACTAGAATTACCCGTAA
>Ga0209711_10001078_pt1 | contig 27281 bp, 22 predicted proteins | sample ArcticOcean_MG_C_7_FD_187441 | JGI IMG/M metagenome (GOLD analysis project Ga0209711, IMG submission 187441) | Marine microbial communities from western Arctic Ocean - ArcticOcean_MG_CB11_88 (SPAdes) (version 2) | ecosystem: Environmental > Aquatic > Marine > Oceanic | place: Arctic Ocean...
CTGAGGATGCCACCACCAACCCGTCGCTTTTGCTGAAGGCAGCGCAGATGCCTGCATATCGTGATCTCGTTAACCGCGTGGTTTCCAAAACCATGGCCGGACGACTCTCGAGTAATGAGCAGATTGCAACCTGCATGGATGGACTGGCGGTCAGCTTCGGCGAAAAAATTCTCGAACAGATTCCCGGTCGAGTCTCTACAGAGGTCGATGCTCGGCTATCTTTTGATACCGCAGCTTCGATTGCTAAAGCGCGCCAACTTATTGCCCTTTATGATCAGGTAGGCGTCGGTAAAGAGCGCGTGCTGATTAAAATGGCGTCCACCTGGGAAGGCATACGTGCCTCAGAGCAGCTCGAAAAAGAAGGTATCAACTGCAACCTAACATTGCTGTTTAACTTTACTCAGGCTGTCGCCGCAGCCGATGCCGGTGCTTTCTTAATCTCGCCATTTGTCGGCAGAATACTCGACTGGTACAAAGCATCGACGGGCCTAACGGAGTATGCGCCTTCCGACGACCCAGGAGTTCAATCTGTCACCCGCATCTACAACTACTACAAGCAATGTGGTTACAATACGGTTGTTATGGGTGCGAGCTTTAGAAATACTGAAGAAATTACTGAGTTGGCAGGTTGCGACCGTTTAACTATCAGCCCCGACTTGTTGCAGGCACTAGATAGTGATTTTGGCCGTCTGGAGCGCAAACTCGACCCCTCACATACTGGTGACACGATTCACTATGACCTTGGTGACGAGAGTAGCTTTCGCTATGAGCTGAATGATGACCCAATGGCCACTGAGAAACTTTCCCATGGCATTCGAAGTTTTGTTGCCGATCAAATTAAACTTGAAACCTGGTTAAAAGATTTAAACTGATGATTGATAAAATAAAAGCGTTTTTTAGCAGCAATATTATTGAAGCCGATGATAATGCCATTAGTACTGAGCAGCTGGCTACCGCCGCCCTACTGATTGAGGTGATGGTAATTGATGGCAATCTTGATGAGCACGAACTGCAGTCAATCAGCACCACATTGTGTCAGATGCTCGAGCTAAGTCGCGAGAAAATTGATGAGCTGATTGCGCTATCGCGCGATGAGGTGACTGAAGCCACCTCTTTGTATCAGTTTACACGCGAAATCAACGAACATTATGATCATGATAAGAAAATGGCACTGATGACAGCAATGTGGCGCGTTGCCTTTGCCGATGGGGTGCTAGACAAGCACGAAGAAGGAATTATTCGCAGGGTCGCCGATCTACTGCATCTCCTACACAGCGATTACATTCGCTGTAAGTTGGCGGCAAAAGCGCAAAGTGACTTAGCGACCTGATTCCAATGCGCTGATTAGGTCAGTAAATTCTTCGCAGTTATCAGGGTTTAGTTGCATTAAAAGCTTGTGCGCCTCCAACACCTGCTCTCTGGTTTCATCTACCGGGGTTACCACGGCACCGATATCCTGCAGATCGGCAGTAATCACTGGGATCTCTTGGCAGATATCAAATATTTCCTCGAAGCCCATACAGTCCAATGTTCGCAAAATGCTCGGGTTTTGGCAGAAAACCTGCATATTGATACCGTATTCCTTGCGACAATAGAGGCCTAACTTGGCCATCAGCCCGAGGGTAGTACTGTCGAGACATTCAGCTTCCAACATGTCAACTACCACCTGTGTCACCAGTTGGCTGCCAAATATCATTTCCATGTGCCGATTTAATGAGCCGCAGAGAGTCACTCGCACATCGCCACTAAACTTAAGAAGATAGTGTCCATCGTCGTCTGAAACTAAAATTCTGCCAACAGTCATTTCTGAACACCGCCAGTCAGGAGCAACAACGAAATGTCGTCTTGCGGATCTTCAATACCGTCTATCAATAATGCTGCTGTTAGCTGTTCAATATCACCAGAGCTCCTAGTTACGTAATCGAGTAACGTCTGCTCTTTATCTACAATTTCCTTGTCCGGAAGCAGATCGAATACCCCATCAGACAGGAGCACTAGGGCGAATTTTTCAGGTAATATAATCTCTTCCACCGCCCATGTGGCGTCTTCGAATATTCCTGCAGGTTTACCCTTGCCAGGTAAATATTCAGCACGACCGCTGCTGACTAGTATAGGGCTTGGCTGCTGTGCGCCAACTACATATCTTAACTTGCGGGTCTCGGTGTCCAATGACCCGGCGACTATGGTCAGATGCTTACCCAAGCCAGAGGCTAACAACTGGTTATTGACATGCTCGACTAATCCGTCGGGTGCCTGAGCCAGTGCTGCATAGTCTTTTTCAAGTTCATGGCGGCGTATTACGCGGCCGATCATAAAGCGCAGCAGCACCGTAACAAAGGCAGATGAGGCACCATGACCAGATACATCTGCAAAGTAAAACAGGAGGTAACGGCCCAAGATAAAGTTATAGCCCACAAAATCACCACTCAAATAGAGTGACGGAGTAATCGAATGGGATATTTCGTAGTCGCCAAATTTTAAGGGGCTCTCTGGCATCAGACTTTTTTGAACTTCGCGCCCAGCAATCTGATCCAGTTTCAGTAACCTTAAACTTTCCTGTAACCCATGATTAGCTTTTTCAAGTTCCTCACCATCAGATATCGTGCGCTGACGGACTTCAGCTAGCTGATCGACACGAATTATGGTGGCTGCAACAGCGTCTTTTGTAACATCTGAGAGGATCACATCGGCTGCGCCAAGTCTAAAGAAGTCCACTGCCAGCTCAGAAGAGCAGGTCTCCAGAGCAACAATGATCAGATATTTCTGACAGAGCCGACGGAACTCTTCAAGTTCCGAGGCATTTGAGAGGGCGATATGTTTAGAAAATAGAATAACGGCTTGGGTAAGCGGTTGAGTACACAGAGCATCAATCTCGCCAATATCTGAAGCCACCGCGAGCTCTCTTCCCTCTGATTGGAAGTTAGCCCTTAGTATCTGTAGCCTACCTTCGTCAGTTCCGACGAGGATAACGAGGCCTTTTGTTTTACCCATTCTATTTCGGCTTTAGCGATTACTATCTTGGCTTATAGAGACTGACGTCTACCCAAAGTGCATCGTACCTCAGATTTCGTTAAAGTAACAATCAACCGTCGATTAATACTCGTCCAGATCACCGAAGTCATCTTCAATCATTCCGTCGGTCTCGAGGTACTCTCTGCGCTGTAAATATATATCGCGCATAAATAGATACTTATCCCCAGATATTACTGCATCGAGGGCCAGTAAATCCGCCCTAAAAGTCACAAGATCCGCCCCTATTAGCGAATTTCGCGTAGAGACATGATCAATGGCAGACACAGGGTCCACTAGACTATCGAAGAACCTAGATGGGGCATCCCTTAATGACGATGGACCCATAAACGGCAACATCAAAAACGGGCCTTCTTCAACACCCCAGGCAGCGAGAGTCTGACCAAAATCTTCGTCATCATGCGCCTCGAGGCCAGCCCTTTGAGCCACATCCAATAACCCAATGACACCGAACGAGCTATTGATTAGAAATCGCGCACTGCTATATCCTGCCTCACCTATCTTGCCCTGTAGAGTATTGTTGACCACATTACCGATTTCGCCCAGGTTACTAAACATATTTAGGATGCCCCGCTCTAGGGGATCAGGAGTTATAGCCTTGTAGCCCTTGGCGATTGGGCGAACAATATAGTCGTCCATCGCGGTATTGACGGCATAAGTTTTGCGATTAAGGCCCTCCAAGGGGTCAATATTTTGGTTGTCGTCCGCATAGCTTGGCCCAGCATACAGGGCAACAATAAGGATCAATGGCAGTGTAAACAGATATATTTTCATGGTTTCTTGCTCGAAAACTATTTGCATCTAAGATGCAATTCTAATGTGAATATTACATTCTACTGCGACATGGTCTACCCGTACAAAGCATTTTTATTTAAATTTCGCAGAAACCGTAAATGACATCTTTACCTGCTAGTGCATAAAGCACCTCGGCTCCAAACGCTAGCAAGCTTTTCAAGTCAGAATGCTGTATTTCCTTTGCGAGCTTTAATATTGCTGCTCTACCAGACAATGCTTCCGATTCGATGATGTCAAGCAGCCGAAACGTCACGGCATTGGATTCTATGAAGCCCACCTTTAAATCGCGATTTCGATAGACAATCAAAAATGTTAACGGATCAGTATCTTTAAGCTCTTGCTCCACATAACCAGGGCCCATTTTGTGCACTGGGTACCGGTAGGAAAGACGCCACGCCAGTGGTGATATCAGAGCCATATCGTCCAAAACATGGGCTTCATGAGGCGGGTGACTGGGGATATCTTGCTGCGACACATCTAGGGCCAGTTCAACCCACTCATAATGTGCCAACTCCAACATGAACAAAGGGTATTGCTCGCTATTCAGCTCTAAATATTTAATAAATTCTTCACTGATTTTTAAAAAATAGGGTGTTTGACATTCGTGTAGAGAAATAAAATCTCTCACCATCTGAGACCATTTTTCCCCATTAATAATCGATTTAAGGATAGGAAACGCGGAGCCCAGAAATGACTCAATATTGTTAAACACCAGGTTGCGGTAAATAGCCAGACGCCGATCTTCTATCGCTGCTGGAGCAGCGTTAATGTCAGGATCACGCATATGCGCGCAAAATGCACGCTGAGTGACCTGAAAAAGAGGCTCAGTCATTCGCCGAAGTCCGACTATTGGCCCGCTGAATAGTCGAAATACGTTCCACTTCAAGCAGTAATTTATCCACTGGGGGGATATTAAAGTCTCTCTCCAACAGAGTAGGAAATACACCAAATTGTTTATAGGCCAGATCAAGAAGATCCCATACTGGGTCGATTACGTCGGCGCCATGGGTATCAACTCTAAGATCTTCTGCCTCGTTATAGTGCCCTGCGATGTGGCCATAAACCACACGATGTCCCGGTAGCGAGGCCATAAATTCGCGCGCATCATACTGGTGATTGATACTGTTAACGTAAATATTGTTTACATCAAGCAGTAGGCCGCAGTCCGCTTTTTCCAACACCGCGGCGGTGAACTCAATTTCCGACATATCTTGGCCTGGAGCGGCGTAATAGGACGCATTTTCCAAAGCGATACGCTGACCCAAAAAGTCTTGAATCTGACTGATACGATCAGCTACATAATCAACCGCTTCGAGCGTGAATGGAATGGGCATCAGGTCATAGAGGTGACCGCTGTCACTGCAGTAACTGAGATGTTCCGTATAGCTAAGGATGGAGTGCTCAGACATAAAAGCCTTTATCTGTCGCAGCAGATCCCAATCTAGTGGCGCTGGGGAGCCTATGGACAGTGAAAGGCCATGGAGCACAAACGGAAACCTTTCGGTATATTCGCGAAAGGCTTTGCCATACCGGCCTCCCACATTAATCCAGTTCTCGGGCGCGACCTCCATAAATTGGACATCAGCGGTGGTAGCCGACGCAAGCGGACCCAAAAGAGCCCGCCTAAGTCCAAGCCCTGCGCCATTAACAGGGTATAGATCACCCATATCGCCACATTCTAACGACTGTCATAAATACAATTCCGAACCCCGCTTGTCTGGGATTACTGGGTTTCTCCGCACTTACCTTCGGCTTCAGCTTTTACTCCTCCACAGGTGCCTTCACTTTCAGCCTTTTCCCCTCCGCAGGAACCCTCCGCCTCTGCTTTTTCAGAGCCGCATTTGCCTTCCCCTTCAGCTTTTTCATCACCGCATTTACCTTCGCCACATTTTCCTTCTCCGTGATGACCCGCGAGGCTGTATCCTGATGAAAGTTCATCTGCTTGGAATGGATTCTGCCCTGCAAATACAGCAGGGGCTGCAGCCACTGAGGCCATAAAAGCCAAACCACATGCCGCTGCCAAAGGTTTAATTGTTTGTTTTGCCATTAGAAACACTCCTTCTTAGTATAGGTTTTTTCGTATATCAAGAACCAATATAGTTTCAAGATACTCTTTAGACAACCTAAGTATAGGCATGATTTTCGCCTTGGTATATTTTTATTTTTGGGCCTGCTATGCCCCATCAATTGAATAGCGCCTCAGACTGTCATGTATCTCCAACCAGCGCTTTTTTAAGCGCTTTTCAGATACTGGCACACGGGTCTTGAGCTGCTGGGCAAATAATGACACACGATATTCCTCCAATAACCATTGAAAGTCCCAAATCGCCTGTTCTAGTTCATAGGTAAGTCGTTGCCCCTCAATACTTTTCAACGGCTCATAAAAATCCATAAGCTGGCCTATACAGTCGCGATCTCTAGCAATTTGCGAAACTAGCTTTTCCAGTCGGACCTGAATACCCTGAACCAATCTGGGGTACTGTCGAAGATTCTCACTACCTGCTGTAGACAAGGTCTTCACTGAAAAAAGCCAATTCACCTGTTGGTCAATGTCATCTTTAGCGTAGATCGCTTTGAGGCCCAACGAGCGCAGCTCCTTTTGCTGGTGATGTAATTGCGGTAAAACAGACGCGACAATCATCGCCTGTTGCTGCGCGATATCAACTACGTTACCAATACCCGCTTGATAAGCGACATCAAAATCTCGTTGTCGTCGGATAACTTCGGTATTTTTAAAGATCGCCTCATGAAAGCTGCTCAGGATTAAGGCATCAACCAGCTCTTCCCTACGCCCTATTGCAGCCGCCTTTAAGGCCAGTTCAGAGCCCTGCAGGAGGTTTTTAGTCAAGTACTTGACCTGTTCACGACCTTTTAACATCGCAAGCCGCAGCTGTCCCTCGCGGGTTACTTTGGCAGCCGCTAACGGATTATCCAACACCTCAATTGCGACAGATTTCCCACAATCTCTCAAAGCCGGCCAAGCTTTTATTGTGATTTTGCCACGCTTAAGTTGCACTTCTTGTGGCAACTCATCAAAATCCCAAGTCAAGATACCCTGACGCGAAATGGAATCGTCGGAGGCCTGCTGTTCCAGTCCGGCGCTGATCTGCTGCTTAAAGTCCCGCTGCAACTGTTCTAACGTGCGTGCCATAGCAATGGTCTTACCCTCGTCATCTTGCAGCACAAAGTTCATGCAGTACCAGGGATCCAGTTTTTCCGCCTTCCAGTCCTCGGGACTAACGGAAATGCCGGTCTGTCGTTTTAGCTGCTCCGCAAGCACCTCGGTAATCGCTCGATCCTGGGCTCCCACATGCAACAGGATCTTGTCGACATAGTCCGGCACCGGCACAAAGTGCCTTCTCGTCTGTTTGGGCAACGTTTTGATCAGGGCGATACATTTGTCCCGCAACATGCCTGGCACTAGCCATTCATAAAAATAACGAGGCAGCTGATGCAGCAAGGCCAGTGGAATGATTGCACTGACGCCGTCTTCCGCATGTCCCGGTTGAAAATGGTATCTCAACTCATACTCAATGCCATCCCAGGTAATGCTTTCTGGAAACTGAGCCTCTTCGCCTTCGGCTAAGCCACGCAAGACCAAGGCATCTTTATTGATGCACAATAACTTGCTATTTTCCTGCTCCGCACTTTTTCGCCACTGTTCAAAACTCGTTAAATTGTATATACCCTCGGGGACACGCTCATCGTAAAAACTATAAATGACCTTTTGTTCGGCGAGCAGATCGCGCCGCCGAAAACGGTCCTCTAGTGCCTGCAGCTCCTCAACCAGCTTTTGGTTTTTCTGATGAAAACTGCCCTTACCCCGATAGCCCTCTTCCACCAGCGCCTGCTGTATGAAAACGGCTCGCGCTTCCACCGGTGCCACCTGTCCATAGACGGTGTTTTTACTCTCGACGATGGTCAGCCCAAATAACGTCTGACGTTCTTTGGCCATGACCTGACCAGCCTTTTGATGGTAAAAAGGCTCACTGTAGGTTCTTTTAACCAGATGACCCGCCAGCGATTCGAGCCAGTCCGAATCGATCTTGGCAACGTTTAATGCGTACTGTTTAGCCGTTTCCATCAGTGAGCCCGCCATGATCCACTTCGGCGGTTTTTTACTCAGCCCTGAGCTGGGAAATATAAAGAATTTGCGATTTCTGGTACCTAAAAATTCCCATTTATCTTCTCTTATACCGACCTGCCCCAATAACCCAGATAGTATGGCTTGATGAATCCCTGCATACTCAGCCGGTTTATCATTGCTGGACAGTTTCAGTGATCGACAGACCGTATGCAGCTGATGGTGTAAATCACGCCATTCCTTCATACGCAGAAATGATACATAGTTAGCGCGGCAGTACTTGCTGTACTGGTTGCCCGACAGAGCCTGCCTTCGCTCTTCAAAATGATGCCAGACATTCAACAGTGACATAAAGTCCGAATTTTCATCCTGCCATTGCTTATGGCACTGATCCGCAGCCTGTTGTTTGTCCGCAGGGCGCTCTCTGGGGTCCTGAATACTCAGCCCCGAGGTTATGATCATCACTTCTGTGAGTGAACCTGTTTTCGCGGCCTGAAGTATCATGCGTGAAAATCTTGGGTCCAATGGCAAAGCTACAAGCTTTCTGCCCAGCGCCGTTAACTTTCCCTTTGCCGTCACCGCCTGAAGCTCTTCGAGTAACTTAAAACCATCGTTGATCATCCGATTGTCTGGTGGATCGACAAAAGGGAATTCGCGTATATCACCCATATTAAGATCTAGCATCTTTAATATGACCGCGGCGAGGTTGGTACGTACAATTTCCGGATCGGTAAATTCTGGCCGGTTACTGTAATCATCTTCGGTATAGAGCCGGTAACAAACACCATTTCTAACGCGTCCACAGCGACCAGCACGCTGATTGGCACTAGCTTGAGAAATTGATTCAATAGGGAGGCGCTGTACCTTGGTGCGGAAACTGTAGCGCGACAGCCGCGCACGTCCCGTGTCAATCACATAGCCGATACCTGGCACTGTTAACGACGTTTCTGCGACATTGGTACTTAGAATAACCCGACATCCGCGGTGAGGACTAAATATCTTAGCCTGTTCAGCAAGACTGAGTCTTGCATAGAGGGGTACGACTTCAGTATGCGGCAACTGAGCTCGCTTGATGGCTAAATTAGCCTCACGAATCTCCCTTTCACCACTCAGAAACACTAGCACGTCACCAGCGGGTTGGTTGGCCTGAATATGTCTCAGGCATTCAATAATATTTTGATTTCGGTCCATATCGAAATAGTCTTCATTGCTATAGACGATTTCAACGGGAAATGTCCGACCGGACACTTCGACTACAGGGGCATTATTAAAATGACGGGAAAATTTTTCAACATCTATCGTGGCAGAGGTAATGATGACTTTTAACTCAGGACGCTGGGCCAGAAGATTTTTCAGATAGCCCAGCAGAAAATCAATATTTAGGCTGCGTTCATGGGCCTCGTCGATGATCAAAGTATCGTATTTGCTGAGGAAACGATCATGCTGAATTTCAGCCAACAAAATACCATCGGTCATCAATTTGATCAGGCTGTTGGGCGAACTGTTGTCGGAGAAGCGCACCTGATACCCCACCGTCTCCCCCAAGGGGGTTTTAAGCTCCTCGGCAATACGCGTGGCAACGGTGCGTGCCGCTAGCCTGCGTGGCTGAGTGTGACCAATAAGCCCCCTGACACCGCGCCCCGCCTGCAAGCAGATTTTCGGTATCTGAGTTGTCTTTCCTGAACCCGTTTCACCCGCAATCACCACGACCTGATTATTCAGTATCAACTCGAGAATTTCTTCGGAGCGGTTACTAACAGGGAGATCTGGGAAGTTAATTTGTGGCAGGCTCGCCCGACGTGTCGCAACCAAGTCCAGCGATCGCTGAACGGCCGAGGACCATGTTGGCCAGTCTTTAGATAGATCTTTATCAGATGCGACTCGTCGCCTGAAATCCTTTAACTGGCGGCTTAGACGAAATAAATCTCGGCAGCTAACTGATTTGAAGAGCCAATCTTCCAACAGACCAAAATCTGTCGTTTTAGTGGGGACTCTGCTGAGTAACTCCGACTCTGCATTGGTGTTTGACGGCGACGACAACGGACTATTCGCCGGTTTTTCGCCAGATACATTCACCACTGGACGCCGTTATCGCATCCAGCTTTTTGTGGTGCTCTTCCAACTCCAATTCGCTAGCAGCGATCACTCGCAACGCTGGACGAGACATCGGCAGACGACGGATAGTCGAGACATTGTTCATTTCGCCACTGTCTGAGTCCGATGACTCGCTCATATTCAAGCTAACTTGGCCGCCAGTCATTAGCAAATAGACATCCGCCAGAATTTCAGCATCCAGCAAAGCGCCGTGCAGGTCACGCTGAGAGTTGTCTACGCCATAGCGTTTGCACAAGGCATCAAGGTTATTCTTTTGCCCGGGGTGCTTTTGTCGCGCCAAGGCCAAAGTATCGATAATACGACAGCCACTTTCGATCGCCGCGACCTTAGGTTTGAGCTTTGAGGTTTCGTGATTGATAAAGCCTATATCAAACGGTGCGTTGTGAATAATCAGGTCGGCGCCATTGATAAACTCAAAAAAACCTGGCGATATGGCTTCAAATAGCGGCTTGTCTTCAAGGTATTGATCGGTAATACCATGAACCTCTAGGGCGCCCTCATCCACTTTCCGCTGAGGGTTGACGTACTGATGATAATGCCGCCCGGTGAGTTTTCGATTGATCATTTCCACGCAACCAATTTCGATAATTCGATGGTCTTGGGAGGTTTCTAGTCCGGTGGTTTCTGTGTCAAGAACAATCTGTCGCATCATTTCTACTTTTGTAAAGAATTAGGCATGGGCTTAAAGCTCATCAATGCCGCGATTGGCCAACTGATCTGCAATGTCGTTTTCACGGTGGCCGCTGTGACCCTTAACCCAACGCCAGTCTATCTTATGTTCACCGATAACGGCATCGAGTTTTTGCCAAAGATCGACATTTTTAACTGGCTGCTTGGATGCGGTCTTCCAGCCCCTCTTCTTCCAATTGGGCATCCACTCCTGAACACCCTTAAGGACATAGGTCGAGTCTGATGTAAGCTGAATCTCACAGGGCCTTTTTAACGCCATGAGGCCTTCAATCACCGCGGTCAGCTCCATACGATTATTGGTGGTCTCAGGCTCTCCACCACAGAGCGATTTTTCTTCGCCAGCTGAGCGCATCAATACGCCCCAGCCGCCAGGCCCGGGATTACCGCGGCAAGCGCCGTCGGTGAAGATTTCAACGGATGTCATATAATTACCTATGGGGGTTTTTATCGGTATTGTCGCGTATTTGGGTAAGCCGCTTTTTTGAACCTAAAATAGGATTTCCACGGGCTGCTGGCCGCCAAGAAGGCCCTGAACTGATACCTCGCGCTACGCGCTTTACTGCATGAATCACGTAAAAATTGCCGAAAGGAAAGCGAATCCTTCGAGCCAATCGCTCCCACCCTGAATCTTTTTCAATCCACTGAGGTCTATTGATGGGCAAATTATAGGCGCCATAGTCAATCTCAAGGACCTGGAAATTTAACAGCGACAGCCAATCTATCACCCGACCCTTGCGCAAATTGTGAAAGCCATACTGGGGCTCAGTTGAAAACAATTGCATGGGAAACTTTATCATGCCCAACGGACCATATGGATTAAAAAGACAGAGTAATAGATGTCCGCCTGGCGCCACCACACGACTCACCTCAGCCAATACGGCCTTGGGCGATGCAGAAAACTCAACGGCATGCTGCAAAAGAGCGACATCAATGGTATCTGAAGGCAATGGCAGTTGCGCGTAGTGACTGACTGCTGACGCCTCGGCATGGGGTATGGTATTAAACGAAAATCGGTGTATGTGACTAAAACAGTCGAGCGCTTGTGGATCTGGCGACAGGCCTGCATGCATCAGACGATAGCCGGGCAGTTGCCCATACTTTTCAGTCAACAACCGACGCTCTTGATGGCGGAGATAACGTCCAAAATCAGTCTCGAGCCAAGCCTGTAGATCTGCAGACACCCGACCTAATTCCGCTACTTTCAGGCGGTCTAGGACATGGGTACTGCGATCGCGAAGAAACTGTAATGACATAGTAGGTCGCTGTCGGTTGTTTTGGCTCTGTTATATGGACATCATTATGAAGTACTTCAGGATAATTTTAAATCTGAAAACTATTTGTACTTGCTTCATTGTCTAATACCCCCCTGATCGCTACAATCTGCGCGAGAAATTAAACCATCAAGAGTCCACTGCGTGCCATCTAAATACAACACCCTTACTCCTCGTCTAACGATCCTTATAATCAGCCTATTAACGGCAAGTTGCCAGCTCGCACCCATTGGCTCAGAGGCTATTGTCAGCGAAGGTATTCAGGCCTCCAGCGGCCCATCCCTAGAGGGCACCCTAGTCAGCGATGCTGAAATGCTAGCGGCGCAAGACGATCTCTGGCAGCGGATTCGTCAGGGGCCTACCTTAACGCCAGAAACCCCGCACGCCGACGTCTTGAAACAGCGCGACTGGTATCTGCGTAACCCAAATTATTTAGCGGTAGTGTTCAAACGCGCCAAACCCTTTATCTTTCATGTCACGAATGAACTAGACAAAGCTTCACTGCCACTGACGCTAGCCCTGCTACCCATCGTCGAGAGTACCTATGACCCTTTGGCCTACAGCCGCAGTCATGCCGTTGGCCTATGGCAATTTATACCTTCGACAGGCAAAGCCTTTGGACTTAAGCGAGACCGGTGGTATGACGGACGCCGCGATGTTACTGCCTCAACCCAGGCGGCGATTAAATATCTGCAATACCTACACAAGCGCTTTGACAATGACTGGCTGTTAGCTTTGGCGGCCTATAATTCCGGCGAAGGCAATGTTAGAAAATCAATCAATGCGAATAAAAAGCGCGGTGGAACTGCTGATTTTTGGTCGATCAAACTCCCTAGGGAGACACGAAATTATGTGCCCCAGTTATTGGCTCTGGCTATGTTGATTGAAAACCCACAGGACTACGATATTGTGCTGCCCGCTATACTTAATCAGCCCTATTTCGAAGCCGTGGAGATTAAATCGCAGATTGACCTGAATAAGGTCATCGCTGTCACAGGTGCCAAGGCGGCCACCTTTACTCAGCTAAATCCAGCATATCGCCGCTCTATTACCCCGCCGCAGGGTAAATTTAGCCTGCTTTTCCCGGTCGGCACTGCGGAGCCTCTGCGCCAGCTGCTGGCTACGACAGATCCAAAAACATGGATACCTCATACCGAGTATATGGCTGTCAATGGCGACACCCTGTCTGAGATCGCTCAGCGTTTTCGCATACCCCTGCAGTGGCTCATGGATAGCAATAGTCTTCGTTCGGATCGACTTAAATTGGGTCAGGTACTACTGATACCCCATTCCGGCGATGATGGTGCCTTTTCCAGTGTCAATGAGACCCGACAGAGCCTATATAAAGTGAAAAGTGGTGACTCTCTCTCAAAGATAGCGTCACGTTATAAGACGTCTGTAACAGGCTTAAAGCGTGCTAACGGTCTAAACACCGATATGCTGCAACTGGGCCAGACATTGACCATCAGGCACAGCACTGCAGTGTCTACTCCAGAGAATTTGCGCAAACTATCTTATAAAGTGAGGCGTGGCGACTCCCTGTATCTGATTGCTGAGAAATTTGATTTACGTATCCGTGACATCACTGGCTGGAACAAAATTAGTCCTCATGCTTATTTGCAGCCGGGTCAAAGGCTAACTCTGTTTATTAATGCCCTGCGCATCTAAATAATCCAACAGCGACAGCGCAGCTGCAAAGATAACAGACAAAAAAAAGACGGGCATGCCCGTCTTTGTAATAGTTTGGATTTACTACTGCACCACCTCGGCGTCAGTAAACAATCCAACCTGGTAGGCCTCGACTTCACGACCACTCACCATCGCTTCAGAGCCGTAGACCAGACTTGCTTTCTGCTGAGTACTCATCTTAGTCACATCGCCTTGCACAACCTGGTGCAGCGACCCGACAACATAGTCCCCATTGCGCGTATAGAACCCTTTTGTTACTGGACTTTCTACGGGAGCTGGTAGCTGAAACATCGCATTTAATATCTCGACATTAACCTGCCCACTACTTCGTTTAGCTCCCAGAGCCACCTGCCAATCCAAATCATTGCCCTTGGCAACAGACTCGACGCTAGCACCCTCTTCAACCTGAGCTAACAGCACAGCCCCCTGCGATGCTATGGCCTGCTGAGCCGCGGCAAGCACAAGTGCAGATGTCACACTATCCGACACCTCACTCAGCTCTTTCTGACGAGCCTCAAGATATTGATTGAGTTTGATCACTACATAGCGATCATCGCCAAGAGCAATCACCTCGCTGGTATACTTATCTTTCAGAACATCGTCACTGAACGCGGCTTTGATCACTGCCGGATAACTGGTTATACCCACACCTCCGGCATCAGAAAACCCGTCGGAAAGCTGGACCGTCAGATCCAAATCTGCGGCGACTTCGGCAAGAGACTCAGCGTTAAAGCTCAGTTCTTTAAGTAATTCTAACTTTTCGACCATGGCACTCCCGGCCATTTCCTGTTTCAGATCTTCGGCTATTCGCGACGACTCTGCCACTAGTTCAAACGTGGGCGTTTGAACATCCAACAGTTTGATAAAATGGATTCCCGCATCTGTTTCAACTGCGCCAGATACCTGTCCTACCTCAAGTAGGGCCAAAGCGACTTCAAACGCTTCGGGAAATGTAGCGCCGCTGGTATAACCCAGATCCCCCCCACCATCCGCGGAACCAATATCCTCAGAGTATTGCTTGGCTAAGACCGTAAAGTCTTTTCCAGCGTCAAGATCAGCCTGGATCTGAGCTAAGGCATCCTCATCGGGTGACTCTAAAAGAATGTGCGCGGCATGCCGAGACACCTCTAAATTAGCGGACTCAGCCTCCTCATCAAAACGCGCTTGGATCTGCGCGGAGGAAACTGTCACATCATCGCTCAAAAGTGCAGCATTGAGCTCTATATAATCTACCACGACCTGAGCATCTGTCAGGTACTGCGTTTTATTGCTCTCGTAGTATGCACTAATATCCTCGGCACTAAGTTGGACGGCATCCATAATGGGCGCAACCGGCAACGTCAGGTAATAGTAATCTCGAGCCTGCTCTGTAAAACCCGCGAGGGTTGAAATTTCTACAGCGGTCACAAAACTAGATTGACTCAGCCCCTGAACGAACTGCTGAATCACGAGATCTTCTTTAACGTCCTCAATAAAGGTCGCTGTGGTATATCCCAAATTACGAATGGCATACTGAAACTGATCTTGATCAAACTTACCGTCCGTCTGAAACGCAGCCGTTTCAACTAAGAGTTCACTGACGGCCTTTGAAGAGATAGCCATACCCTGCCCTTGGGCTGTCTGAGCGATCACTTTGCGGTCTATCAGATCTTTTATCACCTGCGGTCGAAGCAACTCATCGTCTAGTAAAGCGGGATCGAGACCCTCATTAGCCTGAAGAATTCGATTCCTTTGCTGTCTGGTCGCCTGCTGAACAACCAGTGCACTCACCTTTTCTCCGTTGACTACAAGCGCGGTATCTGCGCCGACACCCGAAACAAATAATGATCCAGTCCCTGTAAAAGCAAATATTCCGCCAATAAAGACGACAATAACCGTAGCAATCCCACGCATATTATTTCTGAAGCTATCCAACATTTTTATTGCACCTATTATGCAAGAAAGGCGCATCAAAGATGCGCCTTTCTAAGCTAGACTCCTCCGCATTAAGCGGAGGTCCAGTTTGTTCTTAGTTTACAGCGTCTTTCAGAGCCTTACCCGCTTTAAAGCTAGGCACATTGGCCGCTTTAATTTGGATTTCAGCACCGGTCTGAGGGTTGCGACCAGCGCGAGCTGCGCGATGCTTGACAGAGTAAGTACCAAAGCCAACCAGCGACACTTGATCACCATTTTTTAATGCACCAGTAACCGCATCCAGAGCAGAATCTAGTGCACGGCCGGCAGAAGCTTTAGAGATGTCTGCACCAGCAGCAATTGCGTCAATTAATTCAGATTTATTCAAGGTATTCCCCTTTTGGAGTTAGTTGGTTCTAATATTTCTAATATTTCTAATAATTCGCATAAAGTAGAAGTTCATGTTAACAGTAACATCGCCTAGACTCCTGAGTTACTGCACTCCTTAGACAACTTTATACCAATAGGCTTTAGTTGGGTCAAGCTTACTTTGTAAATAAATTAAAATAGTACTGTAACCACACTTGTGTCTCAGTGCGTGCTTTGCATTGCGCTACTGCTATCAGTTTTATCAGTAGCACTACTTTGGTTAAATTCTTCTTCACTCATTGGCTTGGGATGATCCTGAAGTGCTATGGCCAGAACGTCCTCGATCCCTTTAACGGGCCGTATATCGAGATCAGCCTTGATATTCTCGGGTATCTCCTTTAAATCGCTCGCATTGTCGTAGGGAATAACCACGGTACGAATACCGCCCCGATGAGCCGCCAGCAACTTCTCTTTGAGTCCACCAATTTTCAAGACCTGCCCGCGCAGGGTTATTTCTCCCGTCATGGCAACGTCGGCCCTAACCGGAATACCTGTTAAGGCCGACACTAGCGCAGTACACATTCCCACACCAGCCGAAGGCCCGTCCTTAGGCGTTGCTCCCTCTGGCACGTGAATATGCAGATCACTTTTCTGGTAAAAGTCTTTGCGTATCCCCAGCGCCATAGCACGGCTTCTGACCACGGTTAGAGCGGCCTGAATAGATTCTTGCATAACGTCGCCCAGTGACCCAGTTTTTATCACGTTGCCTTTACCCGGAATCACCGATGTTTCTATACTCAATAGTTCACCGCCCACCTGAGTCCAGGCTAAACCGGTTACCTGGCCAATCTGGTTAGTCGCTTCAGCGCGACCATAATCAAAGCGCCTGACTCCCAGAACACCCTCAAGTTCAATTGCGCCTACAACATCCTCAGAGCTCTTATTATCGCGCACATGTTTGACCACTGTTTTACGACAGATCTTGGCGATATCACGCTCTAGGCCCCTTACACCAGCCTCTCTAGTGTAATAACGGATAGTATCTTTCAACGCATCTTCGGTAATCGCTAATTCAGACTCTTTTAGGCCATTCGCCTTGCGCTGCTTTGGAACCAGATATTTCTCCGCAATCTTGACTTTCTCGTCCTCGGTGTAACCTGGAATACGGATAACTTCCATACGATCCAAAAGAGGCCCCGGAATATTCATCGAGTTCGCAGTGCAGATGAACATCACTTCAGACAGGTCAAAATCAACCTCAAGATAATGGTCATTAAAGGTATGGTTTTGCTCGGGATCTAGCACTTCAAGTAGCGCCGATGCCGGGTCACCACGGCTATCCATACCCATCTTATCAATTTCGTCAAGCAGGAATAATGGGTTTTTCGCACCGATTTTGGACAGTTTCTGGATCAATTTACCCGGGAGCGAGCCAATATAGGTTCGGCGATGACCGCGTATTTCGGCTTCATCACGCACACCGCCAAGACTCATGCGCACGAACTTACGCCCTGTGGCTCTCGCTATGGACTCACCGAGCGAGGTTTTTCCTACGCCTGGAGGCCCTACCAAACATAGCACGGGACCTTTTAGCTTTTTAACACGCTGTTGCACCGCCAGAAATTCGAGTATGCGTTCTTTAACCTCTTCCAGACCATGGTGGTCTTCATTCAGTGTACTCTCCGCATTGTCCAAATTATGCTTCACCTTAGTTCGCGTCTTCCAAGGTACCCCGATCATCACGTCAATATAGGTTCGCAGCACTGACGCCTCTGCAGACATCGGTGACATCATTTTCAATTTAGCTATTTCGGACTGCGCTTTTTCCAGTGCAGCCTTAGGCATACCGGCATCGGCTATTTTCTTTTCCAACTGGTCAAGTTCAGAGATACCCTCATCCATGTCCCCGAGCTCTTTTTGAATAGCCTTCATCTGCTCATTTAAATAGTATTCTCTCTGACTTTTCTCCATCTGCTTCTTAACACGGCCACGAATACGCTGCTCTATTTGAGACAGTTCGATCTCTGCATCCATAAGGCCCATAAGGTGTTCAAAGCGCTCAGTCAGATCTGCTATTTCAAGCACATCCTGTTTTTGATCAAGATTTAAGGACATATGCGAGGCGATGGTATCGGCGAGCCGATTAGCATCATCGATACCACTGACGGTTGCGATCACTTCGGAAGGAATCTTTTTACTGAGGTCAACGTATTGCTCAAAGAGAGCTATCACTGAACGAGTTAGTCCATCGGCCTCTGCTTGATCTAACTCGCCAGTAGCCACCTGCTCTATCGCGCTTTCCATAAAGGAGTCGCCTTCATAGGGTTGCGCTAGATTAACTCGATGAAGGCCCTCAACCAGGACCTTTAAAGTGCCGTCAGGGAGTTTTAGCATTTGTAACACAGTCGCCAGTGTACCTACGCTGTGAATATCATCGACCGAAGGATTGTCTTCAGAGGCTTCTTTTTGCGCCACCAGAATGATTTTCTTGCCCGCTTCCATTGCATTTTCAAGAGCGATAATGGATTTTTCTCTGCCGACAAAGAGCGGCACAACCATATGGGGGAATACCACCACATCCCTCAGAGGTAGCAGCGGATAAATCGTTGTACTTACATCAGTTTCTGTGGAACCCATATTTACCTCTAAGTCTATAATTGCAGCGCGAACTCGCCATAAATGACTGCTCCGAATGTCTTTTATATTGGGCCTGGCAGGGTAAAAACAACCGTCACCACCAACAATTTTAGCCTCAGGCGCTGTGTTTTTACCGTAGATACAAAAAAGGCGGCTTGCGCCGCCCTTTACTAGACTTCGTCCGACGCTAACTTTTTCTCTTGCTGCTCGTACACCAGCAGTGGTTCGTTATCGCCATTGATTACAGACCCGTCCACAACCACCTTAACCACATTGGGCTCTGAAGGTATCTTGTACATAGTATCCAAAAGCACTGTCTCGAGAATTGAGCGCAACCCACGAGCACCAGTCTTGCGATCAATAGCTTTATCCGCAATCGCATCAAGTGCATCATGCCTTAGATCGAGCTCAACGCCTTCCATGTTAAACAGCGCCTGATATTGCTTAAATAATGCGTTTTTGGGCTCGGTCAAGATATTGACCAGCGCATCGCGATCCAGCTCTTGCAAAGTCGCCACGACGGGCAATCGACCGATGAACTCTGGAATCAGACCATAGCCAATCAAATCACTGGGCTGAACATCTAACAATGTCTCACCAATAGACTTTTGACCATCTTTGCTGGTCACTTCTGCGCTAAACCCAATCCCGCCCTTTTCGGAGCGATCGCGAATGACCTTCTCCAGACCCGAGAATGCACCGCCACAAACAAATAAAATATTAGAGGTGTCTACCTGCAGGAACTCCTGTTGAGGGTGCTTTCTGCCGCCTTGAGGTGGAACCGAAGCAACCGTGCCCTCAATGAGCTTTAAAAGCGCCTGCTGAACGCCTTCACCCGACACATCTCGGGTAATAGAGGGGTTGTCCGACTTGCGCGAGATTTTATCAATCTCATCAATATAGACAATGCCACGCTGAGCCTTGTCAACATCGTAGTCGCATTTTTGCAGTAGTTTTTGAATGATGTTTTCAACGTCTTCACCGACATAGCCCGCTTCGGTCAATGTCGTCGCATCAGCAATCGTGAACGGCACATCGAGCAAGCGCGCTAAGGTCTCAGCCAGAAGTGTTTTACCGCTACCTGTTGGACCAATTAGGAGAATGTTACTCTTTCCCAGTTCAACATCAAGCTTGTCTGCACCGGTATTTTCACTCACCTGAAGTCGCTTGTAGTGATTGTAGACAGCCACGGACAAAATCCGTTTGGCCCGCTCTTGGCCCACCACATATTCGTCGAGAATACTCTTAATCTCTGTGGGCACGGGGAGCCTTTCTGCGTTGCCATCTACCTCGACCGCCTGAGTCTCCTCAGAAATAATATCATTACACAAGTCAACGCATTCGTCGCAGATATAGACCGATGGCCCGGCAATTAAACGCCGAACTTCGTTTTGATTTTTCCCGCAAAAGGAGCAAAAAAGAAGCTTTCCGCCATCCCCGAGGGTGTCACTATCACTCATTTTTTTCTCCTGCCAAAATCGCAAAAGTCATGCAAAACAGTTAGTTAGATTTATTATCTAACGTATTAATTGAGAAGACTACCGATTCTAACCTCGTTTGTCTAGTACCTCATCTACAATCCCATAGTCCTTTGACTCTTCAGCGCTCATAAAATTATCACGCTCAGTGTCAGCAGTGACCTGATCAAGTGACTGACCCGTGTGCTTGGCCATAAGTGTATTGAGCCTAAGTTTAATCTTAAGAATCTCTTGCGATTGAATATGGATGTCGGTCGCCTGACCCTGAGCACCGCCACTCGGCTGGTGAATCATTGATCGAGAATTAGGCAGACAGTAGCGCTTGCCCTCTGCCCCTGCAGCCAGTAAAAACGCACCCATAGAGGCTGCCTGGCCAATACACATGGTGCTAATGTCAGGTTTGATAAACTGCATGGTGTCATAGATTGCCATACCCGCCGTGACCGAGCCACCGGGAGAATTAATGTACAGGTGAATATCTTTGTCAGGATTTTCAGATTCTAGGAACAACATCTGGGCGACAATCAGGTTAGCCATATGATCTTCGACCTGTCCCACTAGAAAGATCACTCTTTCCTTGAGAAGCCTAGAATATATATCGTAGGCTCTTTCGCCTCTTGAGCTCTGCTCAACAACCATGGGTACGAGCCCGCTGCCTGTCATCACAGAACGATCATTAAAGCTAGATGGATTTTGGGAATTCATTGCATCCTCACTAATTAGAAGTTTTTAATACAGGGAACTGCAGCGTGCCACAATTCCTTTTGCAAAGTTAGCTTACTGTGCAGTTCTTGTTACGCAGAGAACCCATAGGTCGGATTAGACCCGACCTCAAATCTTGTCTCAGCCTTCACTACCTGGCTCAGGATCAGGCTTTACTGCGTCCTCATAGGATAAGACTTCTTCCTTAACCTTGGCTTTGGCAAGCACCAATTCAGTCACCTGATCTTCGAGCACCACGGCTTCCACTGAACTCAGTAGCTCAGGCTTACTGTAATAGTAGTCAACAACTTCTTTTGGCTGCTCGTAGGTAGATGCAATTTCATCAATACGCGCGCGCACTTGGACTTCATCTGGGGTGATCTCTTCTACCTTAACCAACTCAGACACGATAATGCCCAATGCTGCACGACGTTCCGCTTTCTCTTTAAACATGTCGTCGGGAAGCATGCTCAGATCAATCTCCTGACCGCCGCCGAACTGCTGCACCATTTGCTGCTTCAAGTTAGTAATTTCATTGGTAACCAGTGCCGCCGGCAGCTCAACTTTATTGAGCTCAAACAGCTGGTTCATAATACGATTCTTAACCTTAGTGCGGATTGCATTGCGCAGTTCTCGCTCCATATTGGCTTGAATATCTTCACGAAACTTAGCTTCACCACCCTCTTCAACACCGTAAAGCTTAAAAAACTCATCGTTCAACTCAGGTAACTCTTTGTTGGCAACTGTATTGACCTTTACCGAGAAAACGACTGCTGTGCCTTTTAAATCGTCAGAATGATAGTCTTTGGGGAACTTCAGCTTGAGGACAGTCTCATCGCCCGCTTTCACCCCTATAAGCCCAGCTTCAAAACCAGGAATCATTTGATCGGACCCTAACACCAAGTCCTGTGCATCGGCACTGCCTCCAGCAAATTCTTCACCCTTAGCCGTACCAACAAAATCGATATTAAGCTGGTCGCCGTCTTCAGCCGCTTTGTCAGCCACTTCAAACTTAGCCTGCTGATTACGCAGCACCTCTATCATTGTCTCAACGTCAGTTTCAACCAATTCTGACGCGGGGCGAGAGATCTTTACCTTGGTGAGCGCTGCAAGCTCTACTTCAGGATAGACTTCAAAGATAGCCATAAACTCTAAATCTTTACCTTCGACATCATTCAAATCATCAATACGAGGCTGACCGACAGGACGCAGGTCTTCTTGCTGAATCGCTTTATAGAAGCTGGAATTTACCACTTCGCCAATCACCTCCTGGCGAACCCCTTTACCATAATGCTGTTTGACAACACGCAGCGGCACCTTACCCTTGCGAAAACCTTTAATCGAAACAGTCTTAGTCGCCTTTTGTAATCGCGCAGTTACCTCTTGCTCAATCGTGTCGGCAGGCACACCAATCTTTAGCTGTCGCTCCAAACCTGTACTCGACTCAATAGAAACCTGCATTTGCTGCCCTCTTTGATAACATTATAATGGTGCGAAAGGGGGGACTCGAACCCCCACACCTTGCGGCGCTAGAACCTAAATCTAGTGCGTCTACCAATTCCGCCACTCTCGCATAAACCTTTGCTTTTTGGCCCTCAATATAGGCTGTTGGTAAGGTGACTACTATACCGCAATCATGCCCAGCCAAAAAGGGCGTGAAGTTTGCCACAGCACCTGGTAATCGGCAACTAATTCGGAGGGTTTCACCACTAAAAATGGTAAAAACACTGAAGATTGATTTTTACTGTCGTTTAAGAGCTCACAATGTTAGCTAGAAAGCGCCCTGAGGCAATAGATAAGCCGCCTACAATCACATCGAGCTACCTCGATTAGCATAATTAAACTTCCAGCCCTCACCAAAGGTGGTCTATGATTAGGATTGATTCACCAAATAAACCGCTTGAAAGGAGTTACATGATGAAAACACATTATTTTATGGCCATCTATGCTTTGGTACTATTTGGTATCAGCGCCTGCGATAAACCCTTGCCTAGTACCCCAGAGTCCAACCCACCTGCTGCTGACTCATTACTAGTCGACCCCTCTGCAGAGTCTGCCTTGCAAGCCATGCGCGATGAGACATCTAATGCGATGACCAATATGGCTGGTGCGGCTGCCGACAAAGTTGAGGATGTCATAGAGAACATTCAGGACGATGCAATGGACGGCGCGAGCGACAAAGCCAATGGCGCCATGCAAGACTTAATGGATGCAACTGCGGGCAACGATGGTGAAACAACTGATGGCGCAGCGCAAAATATGGTGAACGGGACAATGAAAAAGGCTACTGATGCCGGCAAAGCTGCGATGGAAGGTCTAATAAAAGATCGCGCCGAGGCCTCTGATGACGGCGTCATACAGGGTATGATGGAACAATAACCTTTAGCGACAACATCCCCCTCCTGGCACTCTTCACAGGAGGGATTCTATCCCACAAGCCAGCGCTCACAGCTAATAAATCGGGCACTAGCCCCATTCATATCCGCATCCGGAGCCTTTGCGATAAAGAAACTGCGATAGCGTATATAGCCGGCTGACAAACTGGTATTTTTGGGCCGCATAAGACAAAGATACTAGGTATTAAAAAGCCCAGACAGCTTCGACTGTCTGGGCTTTTTATTTACTGACGAGTCCTTTTTAGTAGTCGTCAAGCACGGCGCCCTTACTTGCGCTGGAAGCGTTAAAGGCAAACTTTGCTTGTACCCCACGGTTATAACGCGGAGGCGGCGCTTGCCAGTCTTTTTTTCGCTCTGCCAATTCATCATCACTAATATTGAGCTGCAGCAATAGCTGTTTGGCATCAATAGTGATTGAGTCGCCTTCATTAATAAAAGCAATGTTGCCACCAGCAGCTGCCTCTGGCGCGACATGCCCCACCACCATGCCCCAAGTACCGCCAGAAAAACGGCCATCTGTGATCAAGCCAACGCTATCGCCCAAACCCGCACCTATTAATGCGCCTGTTGGCGCCAGCATTTCGGGCATTCCCGGGCCCCCTTTGGGTCCCAGATAGCGCAGTACCATAACGTCGCCAGCTTTAATCTTGCCATCCAAAATGGCGGCTAGTGCTGACTGCTCGTCGTTAAACACGCGGGCTGGACCAGTCATTACCAATGTTTTCAGGCCAGTAATTTTGGCCACACAACCTTCTGGTGACAGATTACCTTTAAGAATAGCTAGGTGACCCTGTTGGTAAATAGGGTCGCTTATAGGCAGGATAACTCCCTGATCTGCACGCGGTTCATCAGGCACATCTTCGAGTACCTCGGCAATTGTCTCACCCGTGATGGTTAAACAGTCACCATGCAGCAAGCCCGCTACCAAGAGTATTTTCATCACCTGCGGGATACCGCCCGCCTGGTGTAGGTCAACGGCTAGATATTGACCGCTGGGCTTTAGGTTGCATAGTACAGGAGTCTTCTGACGAACCCGCTCAAAGTCGTCAATCGTCCACTCCACCCCCGCCGCATGAGCAATGGCTAAAAAGTGCAGCACGGCGTTAGTTGAACCGCCCGTGGCCATAATTACCGCCACCGCATTTTCAATCGACTTCTTAGTGATAATGTCACGCGGCTTTAAGTTCATGCGAATAGCTTCAATCAACACCTTTGCCGATTCTTTAGCGGAGTTCATCTTCTCGTCATGAGGGTTGGCCATGGTCGACGAATAGGGCAAAGAAATACCCAAGGCCTCAAATGAGCTTGACATAGTGTTGGCGGTATACATACCACCACAACTCCCAGTGCCAGGCACCGCACGACGTTCAATTTGTATCAGGTCCTCGTCACTCATGCGGCCCGCGGCATGCTCACCTACAGCCTCAAAGACACTGACAATATTTAGATCCTGGCCCTTATACCGACCAGGTAAAATAGTGCCTCCATATACATAGATGGATGGCACATTGGCTCGCAGCATACCCATTAGGCCGCCAGGCATGTTTTTGTCACAACCACCCAGTACTAACACCCCGTCCATCCACTGGCCTTGCACGCAGGTTTCAATGCAATCAGCGATCACTTCACGGCTAATCAGAGAGTATTTCATGCCCTCGGTGCCCATGGCCATGCCATCGGAAATAGTAGGTGTACCAAACACTTGTGCGTTGCCGCCGGCCTCTTGAATTCCAGCGATAGCGGCATCAGCCAACCTTTGCAAACCACTGTTGCACGGGGTGATGGTACTGTGTCCGTTAGCCACACCCACCATTGGCTTCTTAAAATCTTCAGCCTCGTAACCCATAGCGTAATACATCGAGCGATTAGGCGCCCGTGCAGTGCCCTCAGTAATATTCTTACTGCGACGATTGATCTGGTCATCGGTTTTGCTGGAGTCTTGTGTCATGTAATTCTCGTAAGGGTGGGCGCTAAAAAAGCAGACAATACGCTTGAGAGTGGGTGTTCTCGATATGATAGTCATGCTGTATTAATATGTACAGCATGTCAGTATCCATCTATCGAGTTAAACAGCTAACACCTTGTCTTGACAGCCTTAGAAACATTTTATTTCAGACCAGTAGGATAGCGATGACTGCGGACATAGGCCCAGGGAAAAATTTACTCATCCTCGAGCATTTGGAGTAACGAGGCGTCGGGTTTTATGTTCACCGGTTTGGCTGGTTCGACCATGGCTAACAATCCATCAATGCTGTCGTTAACCTACTACAGGGAGCCCCTTTCTACTGATTGCACCCCGCACTGGAGATAGTGCACTAAAACGTTACACTACCGAGAGACCGCAAGGCCAAAGAACCAATCAATCCGCTGCTGACGCAAAAACCTCAACGGCACAGAGAGATAACTCTTCGATTTTCTCGGGATCAGTGTAGATACCATCAATCCACAGCTTGGCAATCCCGTGCTGCGCACCCCAGATCACCTGGGAGGTGCGCAAAGCGTCAGTACCGGCAATAAGACCGCAGTCCTGCCAACTGCGAATCATATCAACTGTCTCTTGAAAAAATGGATAGGCAGCGTCACGTACCTCTTGAGTGCTGTTACTCTGTCGCCATATGCTACGACCAAACATGAGTTCATACCTATCAGGATTATCCACAGCAAATCGGATATAGCGATATATATGCTGCTCGAACTTTTCACGCTGGGTTTTCGAGGTATCCGCAAATAATTCCTTTGCTGCCTCATGGCGAGATTTAAAGTCCACTGCCGCAATCGCGCACAGCAAATCATTTTTATCACTGAAGTGATGGTAAGGCGCCGTGCGCGAAACGCCCACGCGTTCGGCAAGCCTACGCAAGGACAAATTATCTATACCGACATCCGCAATCAAATCGATAGCGCCCTTTAGGAGCGCCTGACGAAGATCGCCATGATGATAGCTGGGGCGCGCAACTTCTGTGCTATTGGGAAGGCTCATGACCTTAAGGTAGCATTCCATCTTGACAGTGTCAAAATTGACGGCTAGTCTAAGGGCTAAATATATTCTTACGCGCCAAAACGAACGTCGTAAGACCTAGACGCAAAAAAATGAGTAACCCATGACCGCAGCTGATTTTGACCGACTCAAAGCCTTTACAGTCACCATTGACGAAAATCATGTGGCCGAGATTTGTCTGCGGCGTCCGGAAGCCTTAAATTCAATGAATGCTGACTTCTGGCACGAACTTCCAGAAATTATCGATGCCCTCGACCGCCAAGGTTCCGCACGAGTTATCATTCTATGCTCCTCAGGAAAACACTTTACCGCCGGTATGGATCTTAGCGCGCTCAGCAGTATGGGCGGCAATCCTGAACAAGAACCCGCCCGTCAAGCTGAGAAATTACGACGCTGGATTCTTAGTTTACAGGACACCTTTACCAAACTAGAAACGGCGCGTATGCCGGTTATTTCGGCGGTTCAAGGCGCCTGTATCGGCGGCGGAGTGGACATGGTCTGTGCCACTGACATGCGATTTTGTACCAGTAATGCTTACTTTAATGTGAAGGAAACAGAACTCGGCATAACGGCTGACGTAGGCACGTTGCAACGGATCGAATCGGTTATGCCCGCAGGTCTTGCCCGGGAACTGTGCTTCAGCAGCCGCAATATGGGGGCCGAAGAGGCTCGCGCCTGCGGATTTATAAACAAGGTATACGATAACCATAACGAAATGCTGGAAGGCGTCAGAGCCTTGGCTACCAGTATCGCCCGACACAGCCCGATGGCAGTGCATGGCACCAAGGCAATGCTCAACTACAGCCGCGACCATTCGGTGCAAGATAGCCTTAATCATATGGCCACCTGGCAATCGGGCATGTTTAAAGCGCCAGACGTAAAAGAAGCTATGCAGGCCGGCGCTGAAAAACGGACACCCAAATTCGACAATCTGCTGCCCTAAGTCACGGTAAACCGGCAGCAACTTACCCACTAGCAACCCACTTTAGAGAGAGACTAATGGCACATAGCATTTACCCACATCTACTCGCACCCCTGGACCTTGGCTTTACCACCTTAAAAAATCGTGTCTTGATGGGCTCTATGCACACCGGCCTAGAAGAGGTCGCAAATGGTTATGAACGGATGGCGGCC
>Ga0209711_10001080_pt1 | contig 27270 bp, 28 predicted proteins | sample ArcticOcean_MG_C_7_FD_187441 | JGI IMG/M metagenome (GOLD analysis project Ga0209711, IMG submission 187441) | Marine microbial communities from western Arctic Ocean - ArcticOcean_MG_CB11_88 (SPAdes) (version 2) | ecosystem: Environmental > Aquatic > Marine > Oceanic | place: Arctic Ocean...
TTCATAATGTAACCTTAGAAGATTTTAACTTAGTTATGGATGTTCATTTTCAAGGAACTTTGAACTGTACTCATACTATTTATCCAATCATGCGAGAGCAGGGCTACGGAAGGATTGTTTTTACAAGTTCATCAAGTGGTGTTTTCGGTAATTTTGGACAAAGTAATTATGGAGCAGCTAAAATGGCTATGGTTGGCTTGATGAATACTCTAAAAATTGAAGGCCAGAAATATAACGTCTTCTCAAACTCGATAACTCCTGTTGCTTATACAAGAATGACAGAAGGTTTGATTCCAGAGGACTTTGGAAAAAATATGCAGCCTGAATATGTAACTCCAGCAGTTATATATTTATCAAGTGATCAAGCTCCAAACGGAGCCATTATTTCAGCAGGGGCAGGTGTTTTTTCAAGAATATTTATTCATGAAACTATGGGTGTTTCTCTTGGCACGGGAGAAGATATGACTGCAGAAAATATTGCTGCAAACTGGGATGGCATATCAGATATGACAGATGCAAGGGCGCTACAAAATGGCGGAGAGCAGACATTAAAAATATTTGAATTAATTAACAAAGAATAATTAAATAGAAAAGCTAGGGCGTCGTGAAACCTGAGTGATATATTCGCTCAGGTTTTCATACTCAGAAAGCTCAATTTTATTAAGCCTTACCAAATACATAAGGACCGAGGCGACTTGAATGTCTGCATAGGTAAATCTTTCACCAGCTATAAACTCTCTGTCTGAAATAACCTTATCAAAGTATTTTAGAGATTTTCTAGCAACCTCTCTTTGTGCTAACCCAAATTCTTCATTCTGATTTTCTAGTTCTTTCATTCCAGGATGAGTATGTCTAAAGCCATTAGCAAGAGGTAGCATTAGCTCATGAGATGATAGTGCATACCACATCTCTATAGTTGCTATTTCCATAGGACTCTCTCCAAATAGATTGGGTTCGGGATAGAGACATTCTAGGTATCTACATATTGCACTAGTTTCAAGGATAGCCGTTCCATCATCAAGCACCAAAGAAGGAACTCTTGAGTTTGGAGCTATTGCTTTATATTCATCTGTTTTGTGTTCTTTATTAGCAAGATCAAGATTAATAATTTCAATATTTTTAATGCCTTTCTCGGCAATAAATATAAGAACCTTCCATGGGCTTAAGGCAAGTTTTGCGGAATACAATTTCATATACTTCCCTCAGCCAACTATGGAATATATAACTATGAAGTGCAGGATAGCTGCTACAGAAACCAATATATGAAAAAACTCATGATAACCAAAATACTTAGGGCTAAAATCTGGAAACTTTAATCCATAACCAATAGCCCCAACTGAATAAATAGTTCCTCCTGCTACGGTTAATGCATAGTTCGTAAAGCCCATCACCGAAGATAGAACTGATAGATACGGAATAGCCATGTATCCTGCGATAAGATATATACCAGCTCTAACCATGCGCGGTGTATTGGTAAATAAGACTGTTTGAATTATTCCTATACCAGCAATTATCCATATAATTAGAAGAAGTTGCAGCCCAAGCCTATCAGGTAAAACAAGAAGACATATTGGAGTAAAACTACCAGCTATCATTATAAAAATTGATGAGTGATCTAGTCTTCTCATAACCTTTAAGACTTTTGGTCTCCAGTTAATTCTGTGATACAGAGCGCTGAATCCAAACATCATAAATATACCTATTGAATAAACAATAGTAGCTATAAGTTCATTAGAGTCTGTACTTTTGCTGATTAATGGTATGCATGCTCCAATGGATATAAAGAACATCCACTCATGAAAATAGCCTCTTAAAAGAGGCTTTTTTTCAGTAGGATTCACTATTCCCAGTTAAGGGCTCCGCCAACTTGATATTCAGTTACTCTTGTTTCAAAGAAATTCTTTTCTTTTCTTAGATCAATAATTTCTGACATCCAAGGGAACGGATTTGTTACGCCCTTGAACTCTTCATCTAAGCCAATCTGAGTAAGCCTTCGGTTTGCTATAAATTTAAGATATTCTTCCATCATTGCCGCATTCATTCCTAATACACCTCTTGGCATGGTATCTCTTGCATACATAATTTCTAACTCAGTTCCTTCTAAGATCATTTGAGCTGCTTCATTTTTCATTTCTTCATCCCAAAGATGAGGGTTTTCAATCTTAATTTGGTTGATAACATCAATACCAAAATTCACGTGCATTGATTCATCCCTAAGAATGTATTGAAACTGCTCTGATGTTCCTGTCATTTTATTTCTTCTTCCCATTGAAAGGATTTGAGTAAATCCACAGTAGAAAAATATTCCTTCTAGTACACAATAAAAAGCGATAAGGTTTTTAAGCAATTGCTTATCTGTCTCTACTGTTCCAGTCTTGAAATCAGGATCTGATATCTCTTGAGTATACTTAAGCCCCCATGATGCTTTTCTTGCTACACATGGAATTTCTCTATACATATTAAAGATTTCTCCCTCATCCATTCCTAGTGATTCTATGCAGTATTGGTATGCATGGGTATGAATTGCCTCTTCAAGACTTTGTCTTAGAATATACTGTCTGCACTCTGGATTTGTAATTAGTCTGTACAGCGCCAAGACTAGATTATTTGCTACAAGAGAATCAGCTGTTGAAAAGAAGCCAAGATTTCTTTTAACAATTGTTCTTTCATCTTCTGTTAATCCGTCTTCCGATTTCCACAAAACAATATCACTAGTCATATTCACTTCTTGCGGCATCCAATGGTTAGCACTGCCATCAAGATATTTTTGCCATGCCCAGTCATATTTCATTGGAACAAGCTGGTTTAAATCAGCCTTACAATTGATCATCATTTTTTCATCTACCTGAACTCTTCCCATTCCTCCATCAAGCTCTTCATTACCTGCAGTTTCATCAAGATTTTTTATAGCCTCTCTTGCTATCTTTGCCCTAGAGCCTTCCTCAATTGGTTTTGCTTGCTTGGCAGGAGCTTCAACGTCTGTTATGACAGGCACTTCTACTTCTACTTTTATCTCAGGTACTTTAACTGGTTCAGGGTTGCTTACCGCAGTTATTGTGTTTTCTTCTTTTCCATAATCATCCCAATTCAACATCATAATTCTCCTATAGTTACTGACATGCTTCGCAATCTGGTTCTTCCATGGAAGCTGCGGTTGGAACTGGCGCTGCAGCTCCGAGTTCTTGCGGTGCCGTTTCTGTTTGAGCTGAGCTAACCGCGTTAAGTTTACCTTGCTGGACTGTTGACTTCTCTGTAGAAGTCGCACCAATTGATCTAAGGTAATAAGTTGTTTTTAAGCCTGAATACCAAGCCATTCTGTATGTAATATCAAGTTTTTTACCATCAGCATTTCCAATATAAAGATTCAATGACTGCCCTTGGTCAATCCATTTTTGTCTCCTACTAGCCGCTTCAACAATATATCTAGGCTCAACTTCGAATGCTGTTGAGTAGATTGTTTTAATGTCATCAGGAATTCTTGATATTTTAGCAAGACTTCCCTCAAAGTATTTTAAATCATTAATCATTACATCATCCCATAAGTCTAATTCTTTCAGCTTACGAACTAGATGTGGGTTAACTATTGTAAATTCTCCAGAAAGGTTAGATTTAACATATAGATTTTGATATGTTGGTTCAACTGACTGAGTTACTCCGGTTATATTTGATATCGTCGCTGTAGGGGCTATGGCCATTACATTTGAATTTCTCATTCCATCAGAAAGAACTTTCTTCCTTAGTGTGTCCCAGTCAAGAGTTTCAGATCTATCAACATTCAAATACTCATTACCTCTATTCTCTGCAAGTATTTCAATTGAATCTTTTGGTAAAATGCCTTTGCTCCACAATGATCCTTCATATGTCTCATAGCTTCCTCTTTCTTTAGCAAGCTCTGTTGATGCGTGGATTGCATAGTAGCTTATCAATTCCATGCTTTTATCTGCAAATTCAACCGCATCACTGCTGCAGTAAGCAATATTTTGAACGTACAAGGCATCCTGAAACCCCATCATTCCAAGCCCAATAGGTCTGTGCTTGAGGTTAGAGTTTCTGGCTGTTTCGACAGAGTAGTAGTTAATATTAATGACGTTATCTAACATTCTGATTGCTGTTGAGACAGTTTGCTTTACTTTTGCTTCATTAAGAACGCCATCTTTCATATGATTTGCTAAGTTAACAGAGCCAAGATTACATACAGCTATTTCATCTGCGCTAGTATTTAAAGTAATTTCTGTACATAGGTTAGATGAGTGAATTACACCAGCATGCTGTTGAGGCGATCTTAAATTACAAGCATCTTTAAATGTAATCCACGGATGTCCTGTTTCAAACAACATGGTAAGCATTTTTCTCCAAAGCTCTTTTGCTGGCATCGATTTAGATTGATCCATCTCTCCTGCAGCAGCCTTTTTTTCATATTCTTCATATTTTTCTTCAAATGCCTTGCCAACTAAATCATGAAGTTCTGGAGTTTCTCCTGGTGAAAAGAGAGTCCAGTTTTTATCCTGCTCAACTCTTTTCATAAACAAGTCTGGAACCCAGTTAGCTGTATTCATGTCATGAGTTCTTCTTCTCTCATCACCAGTATTTTTTCTTAACTCGAGGAATTCCTCAATATCTAAATGCCATGTTTCTAAATAGGCACACATAGCACCCTTTCTTTTCCCACCTTGATTAACTGCTACAGCTGTATCATTAGCAACTTTTAAGAAGGGAACAATACCTTGGCTTTTTCCATTTGTTCCTTTTATATAGGAATTCATAGCTCTTACCGAGGTCCAGTCATTCCCCAAGCCTCCAGCCCATTTAGATAGAAGAGCATTGTCTTTCATTGCGCCAAATATTCCATCAAGATCATCAGGGATAGTTGTTAAGTAACAAGATGATAGTTGCGGTCTCTTAGTTCCTGAATTAAATAATGTAGGTGTGGAACTCATATAATCGAAGCTGGATAGCAGTCTATAAAACTCTATTGCTCTCTCTTCTCTATTATCTTCCTCAACAGCAAGACCCATTGCAACTCTCATAAAAAATACTTGAGGTAGCTCATATCTTATGTCATTACTATGTATAAAGTATCTGTCGTATAGTGTCTGGAGGCCGAGATAGGTAAATTGGTTGTCTCTTGTGTGATCTATAGCATCTCCAAGTTTATTAAGGTCAAATGTTCTTAGTATTGGATCTAATATATCTAGTTCTATACCTTTCTCTATGTATGCATTTAAAGCTTTTGGGTAATATTTTTCCATATCGTGATAACTTGCTTCATCGGCAATGCCCAAGAAACCCAATGCCTCACACCTGATTTGATCCATTAAAATTCTTGCAGTAACAAATGAATAATTTGGTTCTTTTTCAACCTTCGTTCTAGCTGACATAACAAGACTTGTTCTCATATCTGCTAAAGATACTCCGTCATAAAGATTCTTTAAGGCTTCCTCTAGGACTTCATTCATTGAGACTTCTTCAAGTCCCTCACACGCATCATTAATTAACAATGCAACCTTATTAATATCTAAAGGAGCTAAAGTTCCATCACTTTTTGTAATATTTATTTCTAGTCTATTTGAAACATCAATTGCTGGAGCTTCTTTTTTTCTTTCTTGTGTTCTTCCCGCTCTATATAAAATGTAACTTCTTGCAACTTCAAGCTCTTCTGCTCTCATTAATTGGAGCTCTACCTGATCCTGAATTTCTTCTATATGAAGAGTTCCTCCAGAAGGCATCCTTCTTTCAAACACATCAATTACACCAACTGATATTTGATTCACTTTTTTATGTATTCTTTCACTGGCTGCTGCATTGCCAGATTCATTTGCTAGAAATGCTTTTGTAATTGCTACCTTAATTTTGTCTTCTTCAAACGCAACAACTTTCCCATTTCTTTTTATGACCCTAAGTTTTCCTGGTGCTGTAGTCTCTATATCATTAGCTGCTGTTTGGGTTTGAGTCTCTAATGTTTTTGTTATTTCTTGTTGTGTTTCCATTTTATATTTTTTCTTTTCCCTATTTTTACACGTAAAATAATTGGCTCATTTGGGTATTTAAGACTTTTTTGTAAAAAATTCTTTTTGATTTCAATTATATGTACACTTTTTCCGCTACCATCTAATATTACTAGTTGTGGATAAAGAAGCAAGTAAAAAAACACTATATATTGTGACAATTTCATCTTTTATGTCTATATAGTGTATATAAAGGTGTTTTATTGCTGTTGGTAATCGGTTGATAAATTGTGGATAATTATTAAAAAGGGAGAAATTATGAATAGTTTTTTAGCTATAGATCAAGGCACGACTAGCTCCAGGGCAATTGTCTTTAATTCAGATCTTGAGGTTATTGTAGAATCTCAAAAAGAATATGAATTAACTCATCCGAGCAACGGTTGGGTTGAGGCTGACCCAAATCTTATTCTTGATACTGTTCAAGAAACAATTACTAATGTTTTAAATAATTATGATGGGGTTATATCTTCATGCGGCTTAACAAATCAAAGAGAGACTACTATTGTTTGGTCGAAGCAAACTGGCAAAGCTATATATCCGGCAATAATATGGCAAGACAGAAGAACAAATAAATTATGTGAAGAATTAAAAAACCTTAATCATGAGGAGATGATCAAGGAAAAAACTGGATTGGTTTTAGATCCTTATTTTTCAGCAACTAAGATTAAATGGATTCTCGATAATGTTCCAAACGCTAGACAAGAGGCAGAAGCTGGCAACTTACTTTTTGGGACAGTTGACTCATTTCTTATATTTAATCTTTCTAAAGAAAAAAATCATCTAACAGATGTCACCAATGCTTCAAGAACAATGCTTTTTAATATTAATGCCATGAAATGGGATGAAGATTTATTAGAACTCTTCGATATACCTAGGTCAATGATGCCTGAAGTCAGGCCATGTGATTCAAGTTTTGGAACGTTAGTACAAAATAAGAAGGAGATTGCTATCACTGGCGTTATAGGAGATCAACAAGCTGCTCTGGTTGGACAGGGATGCTTTGAATCTGGAGACATGAAGTCAACATATGGGACTGGATGTTTTCTTATGGTAAATACCAAGAATGAAATAATAAAAACTAACGAAGGCCTTTTAACAACAATAGGCTATCAAATAAACAATGAAGTAGCTTATGCGCTTGAAGGAAGTATTTACTCATGCGGAACTACGATTCAATGGCTTAGAGATAAGATGAAGTTTTTTGAATCGGCTAAACAAAGTGAGGCTTTTTTAAATGCAGGTGGCTGTTCAAACAATGTTCATTTCCTTCCTGCTTTTAATGGACTTGCTGCTCCTTACTGGAATTCAGATGTTAGAGCTGGTTTTTATGGAATAACTCAAAATTCTTCTATTGAGGATATGGTAACAGCAGCTTTTAAATCAATTTGTTATCAGACTAAAGATATAACAAATATACTTGAAGGATATGATATTTCTATAGATAGCTTATTAGTAGATGGTGGAATGACTTCCAATAAAACTTTTTGCCAAGTTCTCTCTGATATTCTGCAAAAAGAAGTACTTAAACCAGATAATGCAGAATCTACAGCCTTAGGTGCCTGTATAGTCGCTCAAGTAGGTTTTGGAATGTCTTTATCGGACATTAATATTAAGCATAACAAGAAAATAACTCCTAGCTCAAAATTAAAAGATATTTATGAGAGCGACTATTTATCATGGAAAGCCTATATTAAAAGCTCAATAGGGTAATTAATATCTCCTAGTTAATTTTTTTTATATATAATGCGTGGGTTCTTAACGCAACCATTTCAAAATGTATACATACAAAATTTTTAATAACATCGCCGAAGATGGCATCAACATATTACAAAATAATGAACTTCGGGTTGATGAAATCAATCCAGATGCTCTTCTTATTAGAAGTCAGGTTCTCAAAGATGAAGATCTTGGTAATTCTTTAAAATGTATAGGCAGGGCAGGGGCGGGAACAAATAATGTCCCAGTTCAGGATGCCACTGGTAAAGGAATTGTTGTTTTTAATACTCCGGGAGCAAATGCAAATGCCGTAAAAGAGCTTGTGGTGTGTGGCATGCTTTTATCCTCTAGAGGAATTATTGAAGGCAACGCTTACTCAAAAACCCTTTCAGGACAAGAGGCTTCGGAGCTTAACAAGTCAATGGAAGCTCAAAAGAAAATATTTAAAGGTAGTGAGTTAAAAGGTAAGACTTTAGGTATTGTGGGCCTGGGAGCTATCGGCTCTCTTCTAGCTCAAACTGCAGAAGTTATGGGTATGAAAATTATAGGTTATGACCCTCATATATCCGTGGATGCAGCTTGGAGGTTACCTCAAGATGTTGAAAAGGCAGAAACTTTAGAGTTTTTACTTGCTAACTCAGATTACATATCACTCCATGTTCCTCTTATTGATGCAACTAAAGACCTGATTTCTAAAAAATCGCTAAGGTACTTCAAGAAAGGAGCTAAGCTTATTAATCTATCAAGGGGAGGTATTGTCAACAATGCAGATATTATTGATGCATTAAATTCCAAGCAAATAAGCACTTTTGTTACAGACTTTCCAACACCAGAACTGGTTGATAGATCTTCTGATTTCAATGACGTTATTTTACTCCCTCACTTGGGAGCAAGCACCAAGGAAGCAGAGGTTAATTGCGCTGTAATGGCAGCCAATCAAGTCGCAAATTTTTTAAAGAATGGTGTGATAATAAACTCAGTTAATTTTCCATCAATTAAGCTAGGACGAGCAACAGAAAATAGGCTGGTTATTATCAATAAAAATGAGCCAGGAATGATTGGAAAAATAGCTGATCAGATAGCTTCTTCAAACTTAAATATTACAGATATGACTAATAAAAGTAGGGAGACTATTGCGATTAATTTAATAGACTTAGAGGACAAGCCTTCAGAACAACTTATTGATGACATTCGTAACATTGAACATGTTTTAAGCGTTAGGCTTTGCGTGTAAAACTAAGTCTAAACTACTGAAAAATCGTTCTAAATAAAAGGACTTATGTTTAGTTTTTATTTTTAGAATTGTAATATTAAAAAATACTTGTCAACAGAATTTATTTATAGTATGAATGGGTATGGCTTTTTTTTACCTCGAATAACAATTTTTTCTTTAAATAACTTTAAATTACTGATTTGCGGTATTTTTATTAATAATTGTATAAATTTTGATCAAGTCCAAGGAACCCTTTATTTATAAGTGTTTAACCTATTATAAATAAAGTTATCCATAACTTTATCCACAGAAATTGTGGATAAGATTCAGCAAGTAATATGAGCAATAAAGATATCAGTATAGACCTCCCCAGTAACTGGCTAGCTGAGATACAAAAGTCAATTAGTCGTGCTGATTTAGTCAAGCCATTGGAACATATTATCCATGATAGAGCAGCTAATATCTCTGTATTTCCACCTGATGTTGATATGTTTAATGCATTTAAAATGTGCCCCTTCAACAATACCAAGGTTGTTCTTTTTGGACAAGATCCATATCATCAAGAAGGGTTTGCAAATGGTCTCGCCTTTTCAGTTAATAATGGCAAAAAAATACCAGCATCACTAAGAAATATTTACAAAGAAATAGAGTCTGATTTAGGTAATTTAGAATGCTCTTCTGGGGACCTAAAGTCATGGGCTTGTCAGGGAGTTCTTCTTCTCAATTCAGCTCTTTCTGTTAAACAATCAAAGCCTGGATCACATGCAGGAATTGGTTGGGATAAGTTAACAAATTCTGTTATAAATTCGATTAATTCAAAGGGAGACGTCATTTTTCTTTTGTGGGGAGCTCATGCTATTTCTAAAAGAAGCCTAATAGATGAAAAAGTTAACCACGTACTAACCGCACCACATCCATCTCCATTATCTGCTTATAGAGGTTTTTTTGGTTGCAGGCATTTTTCAAAAACAAATAAATTACTCGCCGCTAAAAACATGGCACCTATAATTTGGTAATTAACTACATAATTAATTGAATCAAAGGCTCATTTTTGATTATTTCTAAGCTATCTTTATTTATCGAGCAATTAAAAATTTTATAGCCCTTATAAGATATTTCAGAAGAGATTAATTTCATATTCGAATCAATCACATAATTTTCTTCAGATATAACAGCAGAAAATTTTCTTCGATCAACGCCAAGATATTTCATTCTTGCTACAATTTCTTGACCTCTATAGCATCCTTTATCAAATGAGACTCTAAGCTGATCATAGAATATTTCGAGCGGCCTATATTTCCCAACATCCTCAGCTGTTAAGTAGAAATTTTTTAGAAGTGCGTTAGCAACCCTCCAATCGTCAATCTCTATAGGCTGATCAATGCGCTCCCTTGTTGGAGTAATAGTTGCCGAAACGCCAAAGTAATTATTTTTAAGAAATAAAAAATTTTTATCGTTTTTCAAAACACTTAATTTTACGTGCTCATCAGTTTCTTTAAAAGTAACACCAAAAAATTTTGCGAAGGGCAGCAATTCTTCTATAAAAATATTACTAATTTCGTTACCAATAATAACTTTAAATTTTAAACCTTCTTTTGCTAGGATGAATCCTGCCATCACCAATCCTTTTTGATTGCATATTGATGATAGCTGCATAGTACTCTCTGACACATAGTCAACATCAGAAGTTACTTGCCCTTGAAGGAATTTCTCTACTTTATCTTTATCACCCTCAATATTTATTACCTTTAAGGTGTCTAAATAAAGAGAGCCAAATGATATTAATTTATTTTGTATGTCGATTTTCTTGTAAAATGAGTTACTAATTAATTTATTCTAACCAATGAATCAAGAAATAAACAGAATACACTGGAAATGTAGACGAGGAATGCGAGAAATCGACCTGCTATTAAGAGAGTTTGCTAATGGCGAATTATTGCTTGCGGATGAAAAAGAGATTAATATTTTTGATGATATCCTGGACTACGATGATCAAAAGTTATTTGATTATATTTTCAAGGGAGTTTCATTGAGTAATGATTCACATGAAATATTTATTGATAAGCATTTAAAAAAATTTACAAAACAAGGAAACTTTTAACATTTAAAGCTGTCTTATTTAGCAAGGAAAAAAATTAATGAAAAAAAATAATCCTGAAGAAGATTCTTTGTTAATTCAAAGAGCTCAGAAGGGAGATACAGGAGCTTTTAATTTCTTAATGACAAAATATTATCCAAGAGTATATGCATCTTTATTTACTTTTACCAAATCAAAAGAAGATTCAGAAGACTTGTCTCAGCAAACCTTCATCAAGGTCTGGAAGAAGATTAATTCTTTTAGAGGAGACAGCGCCTTCTTTACTTGGGTTTATAGAATAGCTATTAATCTTGCTAAGAATCATGTAGTTAGCTCAAATTATAAAAAAGATAAGGTAAATATATCCGCAGATGCCATTGAAATGGACTTCGCTTCACATGCAAACCCTGAAACAGATCTTATGCATAGCCAGTCATTAAATAATGTTAGGTCTTTTATTAACGGCTTACCAGAAAGCTTGAGGACGGCATTTACCTTGAGGGAGTCGGATGGGCTCAGTTACGAAGAGATTTCGTTGATCACAGATACACCTATAGGAACGGTAAGGTCCAGAATTTTTAGAGCACGGGAAAGCGTACTTGAATTCATTTCACAGGAATCCGCAAATGAAAAATAATAATATTAATGAAAAGTTATCAGCGCTGTATGACGGAGAGCTGGATGAATCAGAGGTTAATTCAGTACTAGATGCCTTATCTATAGACGAAAGCCTCCAAAAAAAATTGTCTCACTATGCCCTAATGAGTTCAGCACTAAATATTAATGAAGGTAATATTGAGCCAATAAAGCCTAAAAATACATTTAATTCTAAATTATGGCTCTCAAATGGAATTACAGCAGCTGCATCAGTCTTGCTTACCATTGCTTTTATAAATCTAGATACTATTAATTTTTCGAGGCTAGGCCCCGACAACGCAGCTACTAATAGACTAAACCTAGCCATAAACAGCAAAGAGGCTAAAAATATTGCGAATCTTTCAGAAGATAATTTAGTAGATCATGTTCTCAAGGTTATAAATAATCCAGAGTTTATGAGTAGTAATAATTCAGACGTTGATTTACGAAATGTCGGTTTTAATACCAAAGGCCAAGTTAATAGACAATATATTAAAGGGGAAGAAAGCTTTAGACTCCGTATTGAGAAAAAGAACCTAGGCATTAAGAAGATTAGGTACTGGCAACATGGAAATAAAATGATTTATTTAGTCCCCTTAGCAGATGGAAGAGTACTTACTTTATATGGTAATCTGAATTCAGAATCTGCAATTGAAATTGCCCAGGTAATCGATAAATAACAAATAAACAGACAAACACTATGAAATACAAAACTCTACAAATTAACTTAGTCTTATTTATATCACTACTATCTATAAACCCTTTGCTAGCAGCTTTGCCTGGAAACATATCTGACCTAGTGGAGAGCTCAGCACCTGCGGTTGTAAATATTACCTCAACAAGAGAAGTTGCCCAAAGACAGTCAAATAATTACGGCGGAATTCCTGATGAAATGCTAGAGAGGTTCGGTATACCAAGACAATATAGAGAAACCCCTCAAGCAAAAAGAGAGGCAGTATCTTATGGGTCAGGTTTTGTTCTTAAGGAAAATTATATTTTAACTAACTATCATGTTGTTGAAGATGCTACTGAGGTCATTGTTTCGCTTTCAGATAGAAGGGAGTATGTTGCAGAAATTATTGGTGTTGATCAGCTATCAGATTTAGCTGTTCTTAAGGTTGATGGAGATGATCTACCCGTAGTGAGAGTTGGGGATAGTGATGAGCTAAAGGTTGGTGATTGGGTTGTTGCTATAGGATCGCCATTTAGTTTTGATTTCTCCGTTACAGCTGGGATTGTAAGTGCCAAGGGAAGAAGTATTCAGAATAATAATATAGGTAATTATGTTCCATTCTTACAGACGGATGTTGCTATTAATCCTGGAAATTCAGGCGGGCCTTTGTTTGATTTAGATGGTAATGTCGTTGGAATCAACTCGCAGATATATTCAAGAAGTGGCGGTTATCAAGGATTAGCTTTTGCTATACCAATTAATGTTGCGGTTGATGTAGCTGACCAAATTATTGATAACGGCGAGGTTGCAAGAGGTTATCTTGGAGTAAGAATGAGTGAAGTTGATAGCGATTTGGCTGATGCTCTTGGAATGAAAAAGCCTTATGGAGCACTTATTAACGATGTTGAAGAGGGTGAGTCAGCAGATCTTGCAGGGCTTATACCTGGAGACGTAATAATTGAGTTTGATAATAAAGAAATTAAGTTCAGTACCAACTTGCCCCATGTCGTTGGACAAATGAGACCAGGTACTAAAGCCTATGCAAACGTAATAAGAGATGGTGATGAAATTGAATTGAAATTCATTCTTGGTGAGCTACCTGTAAACAAAGAATCATTCGTACCTGCAAAATCTCAGAATTCATCAGATCCTGTGGGTCTTAAAGTTGCTGAAATTGATAGAGATAATCCAGCTATGTCAAAACTACCAGATGGCGTTATTGTGTCTAGAATTAACCCAGGCTCTCCCGCTTCCGGAAAGGTAGCTCGTGGCGATGTTATTACAATGATCCAGCACAAAGGAAAGAAATATGAGATTGTTGATATTGATTCCTTTGATAATGCTTTAGAGCAACTTTCATCAGGAAATAAAGTAGCTTTTCATATTATTAGAAGTGGTGGAAGGTTAATAACGCCTATTACTATTAATTAGTATTTAAAAAGACTTTTTTTGCTCCTTTATTGGTCTCTTTGCCTGTAAAATAGCATCACTTTATGAAAAATATTAGAAACTTTTCTGTCATAGCCCATATTGATCATGGAAAATCTACTCTGTCTGATAGATTGATAGAATATTGTGGTGGTCTTTCAGCAAGAGAGATGTCTGAGCAAATCCTTGACTCTATGGATATAGAGCGTGAAAGAGGAATAACTATTAAAGCCCAGGCTGTAACACTGGAATATATCAAAGACGGAACGCCGTACCAATTAAATTTTATTGATACCCCAGGACACGTAGATTTTTCGTATGAAGTCTCTAGATCACTTTCAGCATGCGAGGGAGCACTCTTGGTAGTTGATGGCTCTCAGGGTGTCGAAGCTCAAACGCTTGCTAACTGTTACACGGCAGTAGAGCAGGGATTAGAAGTTGTTCCTGTAATAAATAAAATTGATCTTCCTCAATCAGAGCCAGAAAGAGTTAAAACAGAAATTGAAGATATGATTGGTATTAATGCTAGCTCCGCACCTCTTGTTAGCGCGAAGACAGGGGTTGGTATTGAAGATCTCCTCGATATGCTTGTATTAGACATACCTCCACCAGAAGGGGATCCCTCTGCTCCATTACAGGCTCTTATCGTTGACTCATGGTTTGATTCATACCTTGGAGTTGTTTCTTTGATAAGGATCAAGAATGGAACAATCAAAACTGGTCAAAAATTTAAAATTTATTCTACTGGTCAAAATCATAATGCTGATGAAATAGGTATTTTTTCTCCAAAGAAAATTAAAAAACAAACTCTTTCAGCAGGCGAAGTAGGTTATATAGTTGCTGGTATTAAAAATATTAAAGGCGCCCCTGTTGGAGACACTTTGATTGAAGTGGGAGATGAAGTAACTAAACCATTGGATGGTTTTAAAAAGGTAAATCCAAAAGTTTTTGCCTCAATGTTTACTGTTAGTTCAGATGACTACGAAAGGTTTAGAGATGCATTATCTAAGCTTATATTGAATGATTCTTCTTTGGTGTATGAACCTGAAGTCTCAGATGCCTTGGGCTTTGGATTTAGATGTGGTTTTCTTGGAACTCTTCATATGGAGGTAATAAGGGAACGTCTTGAACGAGAGTATGACCTAGATCTTATCTCTACAGCACCGTCTGTCCAGTATGAGGTTCTAAAAAATGATGGAACTCTTTTGAAGTGTGACAATCCATCTCAACTTCCTCCTTCCAATGATATTGAAGAAATTAGAGAGCCGATAGCTACAACTACAATTATTACTCCTAGTGAATATGTTGGGAATGTGATTACATTATGTACTGGAAAAAGAGGAACTCAGAAGGATATGACTTATTTTGGTAATCAAGTATCTATAGTGTTTGAGATGCCTCTTTCCGCGGTTATTGTTGACTTCTTCGATCAAATAAAATCGTCTACAAAAGGATTTGCATCTGTTGAGTACAATTTGATTGGCTTTGTAAAATCGGACTTAACAAAAATAGATATCTTAATTAATAACCAGAAGATTGACGCTCTATCTATGATAGTTCACAAGTCATTCTCAAATCAAAAGGCAAGAGAGATTGCTGCTAATTTACAAAAATTAATTCCAAGACAGATGTTCGATGTACCTATTCAGGTAGCATTGGGAGCAAAGATAATTTCCAGGGAAACAGTAAAAGCACTTAGAAAAAATGTTACTGCTAAATGTTACGGTGGTGATATTAGCAGAAAGAAAAAACTTCTTGAAAAGCAAAAAGATGGAAAAAAGAAGATGAAGCAATTTGGAAAAGTTTCAATTCCTCAGGATGCCTTCTTGAACTACTTCAAATCCGGAGAATAATATGTTGTCTGATCCCTTGTTTATTATTTCAATAGTTGGAATGTCATCTTGCTTAATTTATTGGATAGTACAGACTGTTAAGAACGAAGGCGCTGAAGATAGCTTCTTAATTAAAAATCTTTCAACTATTTCAACCATCTTTGGTCTATTGATGCTTGTAAGTATATTTCTTAATGCCGGTGATCTAGGAATCTTTCTATTTATAGGCTCCATCATCGCCTTGATAGTCTTACTTATAGGAATACTTCTCAAAAATAGCACGATTATTACCTCATCCAGAGGATATTTTATCCCTATATTCTTAATATTTATTTTAAGAACTTTTATTTATGAGCCATATCAGATACCGTCTGGTTCAATGCTCCCAGGATTAAAAGATGGAGATTTCTTACTTGTAAATAAGCACTCTTTTGGTACCAAGATAAATAGAATTGGAAAACCCTTTGCTCTAGAAAGTGAACCGAGTTATGGAGATGTTGTTGTCTTTATACCACCGCATAATCCAGTTCCATATGTTAAGAGGCTCATTGGTAAACCTGGCGATTCGGTAAGAGTGGTTAATAAGCAAATTTTTATTAATGGGACTCCTATAAAGAAGAATTTTCATAAAACTGAAAAAGAGACAATAACAAGGAGGTATAGAGATAGCTCTGGAGTAATAACTGTTAAGAAAGTAGATGTGGTTGTAGATTTTTATTATGAAAATCATGGAGGAGTGGACTACCTAACCAGAAATATTAGAGGTCAAAATACTCAGTACCCTTCAGAATGGACGATTCCTAGAGGCCATTACTTTGTAATGGGTGACAACAGAGATAATTCTAATGACAGTACTAAGGATGTTGGCTTCGTGCCAAGAGAAAACTTTTTTGGAAAGGCTGAATATTTATTTATGACATGGGAATGTTGGGCATGCATCCCATCCTTATCCCGAACTGGTAAGATTAATTAATGCCATACGAATTGCTACAAGAGAATATTTCCTATAATTTTAAGAATATTGAATTACTAGAACTTGCTTTTATTCATAAGAGCTTTGACAACAAACATAACAATGAAAGACTTGAGTTTTTAGGAGACTCTATTCTTAATTCTATTATAGCCCAGTACCTATTTCTTAAATTCCCTAATGAAAAAGAAGGCTTGCTTACGAGGATGAGAGCGCACTTGGTAAAAGCAGATTCTTTAACAAAAAAGGCATTAGATCTTTCCTTAAATGATTACATAAGGCTATCTAAAGGAACTGCAAATCTTTCCAGTGATAGAAAAAACTCGATCTTAGAAGATTGTTTTGAGGCCTTAATTGGTGCAGTTTTTCTCGACTCAGGCTGGGATCAGGTTAATATAATTACTTTAAATATATTTAATAATGAGTTACTTTCTTTATCAGCAGATACTGAATTTAAAGACTCAAAAACAGAACTTCAGGAATTGCTACAATCTATGAAATTAGAACTACCTAAATATATTATTGAGGCCATGAATACTGGCTTCACTTGTAGTATCGAGTTTGAAGGCAATACTTTTAAAGCCTCCGGGCGTTCTAAACAATCTGCTGAAACCGATGCTGCATCCTTGGCACTTATTCATATTAAGGGATCAAATGACTAAAAGTTACTGCGGATATATCTCAATAATTGGAAAACCTAACGTTGGTAAATCAACAATTCTTAATCATATTCTAGGCAAGAAGGTTTCAATAACGTCTAGAAAATCGCAGACCACAAGAAATAATATCCTAGGAATTAAAACAGTTGAAAATAAACAAATGATTTTTGCTGATACCCCAGGAATGCATATTAAATCCCCAAAAGTTATGAACAAAGTATTAAATCGATCTGCTCAAAGCCTAATTGATGATTCTGATATTATTCTTTTTGTTGTTCAAAGACTAACCCTAGACGAGCAAGACATGTCGGTACTTCAGAAGCTAAAGGAAGCTGGATCAAAGGTAATTTGCGTTGTAAATAAGGTTGACCAAGTAGATGATAAAAATAAACTTTTACCAATGATGGCCAGGCTTGCAAAAGAATATAGTTTTTTAGATATTATTCCGATTTCTGCACTCAACAATGAAGGTATAGTCGAGCTTGAAATTCTCATACAAAAGTATCTCCCAGAAAATGATCATATATATGGAGAAGAGGGCATTCAGGGTGCTCATAAGGATTTGTTTATGATTACAGAATTAATAAGAGAGAAGATCATCAGAATGCTTGGGGATGAACTTCCTCACGATACCTTTGTTCAAGTTGAGTTATTAGAAGATGAAGAATCTATTATTAAAATTCATTCGGTTATCTACGTGGTAAGGGACAGTCAAAAGCAAATAGTTATCGGCAAGGGCGGAGGAACTCTCAAAAAAATTGGGCAGCAAGCAAGGATTGAGCTTGAGGAATACTTCGGAAAAAAAGTATTTTTAAAAACATGGGTAAAAGTTAAAAAGAACTGGAATACCGATTCAGACTATATACAAAGCCTTGGTGTTGGCGGTAGCTATGAGTCCTAGTGAATGGGATGAGTGTTTCCTTCTTCATCAAAGAGCTTATGGAGAAACAAGTTTAATAGCAGAGGTATTTAGCAGGAAGAATGGGAAGATGTCTCTCATGGCTCGGGGAGCAAAAAAACCTAAATCAAAGTTTTTTGGATATTTAGCACCCTTTACTAAGTTAAAATTTACTTGCTCTGGAAGATCAGATCTTAAAACTTTAACTAACATAGATAGAGATTTTTCTGATTCTAGCAATAACTTTACTAAAAAGAGTTACAGCCTTCTGTATATAAATGAACTGCTTATGAGGTTATTGCCAAAGGATGCAGCTCAAGAAGATTTATTTATTTTGTATGAATCTTTTTTAAGCCAAGTATTAGCTGAGAATGATTTAGAGCTTACTTTGAGACATTTTGAATTAGATTTACTAGATATGCTGGGCTATGGATTAGATTTTGAAAATGAGATTGATAGAAACGAAGGTATAGAGCCAAGTAAAAACTATTCTTTTATACCTGAAAGAGGGTTTAGGGAATCTAGTAATTCAAATTTTACAGGTGAAGATATCATTAATATAAGAACAAGAGATCTATCAAAAGTCTCTAAAAAATATTTAAAACATTTAACACAAACAGCTATTCATTTTTGTTTAGATGGAAGAGATTTGGCAAGTAGAGATATTTTTAAAAGGATTCGAACATGATCTTTGGAATAGGCACTGATGTCGTTTCTTTATCCAGATTAAAAAAAATAGATGATATGGAAAGGTTTGCGAAGAAGATATTGTCTGAAAAAGAACTGAGTATATTTACAAATCTTATCGAATCAAAAAAAATTACCTATATAGCAAAGCAGTTTGCTGGCAAAGAGGCAGTTTCAAAAGCTTTTGGAACCGGGATGTCATCACCTGTAATGTTCCAAAATATAGAAATTCTTAGAGATGATAACGGAAAGCCAATTCTCAATGCATTAAATGATCTAAAAAAATTACTAGCAGATTTGGGAATTACAAAAAGCCATGTTAGTCTTTCAGACGAAAAAAACTATGCAATAGCATTTGCTATATTAGAAATATGAAAAATATTATTTTATTAGGACCTCCAGGAGCAGGGAAGGGCACTCAGGCTGATTTAATTTGTAAACTTTGCAATATTCCAAAGATTAGCACCGGTGACATGTTGCGTGAGGCAGTTTTATCTGGAAGCGATTTAGGTAAAAAGGTATCTAATATACTTGATACCGGAGGTCTAGTTTCCGATGAAATCATAGGATCTTTAATTGAAGATAGATTAACTAAACCAGATTGTATAAATGGATCATTATTTGACGGGGTTCCTAGAACACTTGGCCAGGCAACAAAACTTGCAGATATGGGTATTAGCTTTACCCATGTAATTGAAATAACGGTTCAAGATGAAGTTATTGTTAATAGAATGTCCGGAAGAAGAGTGCATCCAGGGTCGGGAAGGAATTATCACATCACCTATAATCCTCCTAAAGTTGAGGGTATTGATGACATCTCAGGCGAATCTCTTATCCAAAGAGAGGATGATAAACCAGAAACAGTTCTAAAAAGACTTGAGGTTTATCATGATCAGACAAAGCCCCTTACAAATTTTTATATAGAAGAGTCATCAAAAAGCGATCTTAATTACTTCACAGTTAATGGAGAGAATAAGGTTGAAGAGGTCTTTAAGAATATTGAGGACCAAATCTAGTATTGATGAATATTCTTGCAATTGATAGCTCTGGCGATCAGACATCTGTATGTGTAATGCTTGATGGAGATGTAATTTCTTTTTCTAGCAAGCATGAAAGAAAGGATAGGCCAAACTGGAATAACCTTCTTTTAAATATAGGGCATAAAAAAATATTTCAACTAGATGATATTGATTTGTTTGCTTATGCCAATTCTGAGACCTCTTATACGGCAACAAGAAGTGTCGCAACTTATTTAAAAGCTGTATCTGTTGCTCTAGATAAGCCTCTTATTGCAGTTCTTGCTGAAGAGCATGAAGGTGCTCATGCAGACAAAATAGCAATGGCCGCAAAACAACAATTTGAAAACTCTGGTTTTAATGCGAAGGCCTTTGATCCTGATGACGCTAATCCGGTATATGCCATCGACACCCACTATAAAAAGATAAATGAGTGAAATACTATTAAGTTTAATTTTAGGCTTAATACAGGGTCTTACAGAGTTCCTTCCTGTATCGAGTTCAGCACATTTACTATTTCCTTCTCTACTTTTTGGGTCTAATGATTTGGGCCTTCCTTTTGATATAGCTGTTCATGCAGGAACACTTGTAGCGGTTATATTTTTCTTTCGCACAGATTTAATAAATATGACAAAATCTTTTTTCATAAAAGATGAATTACTTTTTAGTGATAGAAGGCTAGCACTCTTGTTAATCTTAGCAACAATACCAGTAGTTATAGTGGGGTTTTTTGCCTCCGGTCTTATAGAGCAAAGAATTTTTAGCATTCAGAGTATTGCTTGGATGAATCTTATTTTTGCATTCTTGCTATTACTGGCCTACAAATATAATACTCATAGTAAGGAGCTAATTACCTTAACCATTGTTGGAGCATTATTCATTGGATGTTTTCAGGTTTTTGCATTACTTCCAGGTGCCTCAAGATCAGGTACTGCTATTACTGCAGCTTTATTTATTGGCTTAAGTTTAAAAGATGCATCAAAATTTTCTTTTATGCTTGGAATCCCAACAATCTTAGGAGCTTTAGTCTTCTTGGTCCTAGATGTTATTAATTCAGACGTATCCCTCAATAGCCTTTCACTGATCATAGGCTTTCTTGTCTCAATGTTTTTTGCTTTCTTCACTATTAAATATTTTTTACTCTTTGCAGAAAGAATAGGGATGTATCCTTTTGTTTTGTATAGGCTTGGATTAGGCATTACCTTGTTATTACTTATATGAGTGTAGATTTTTATATAAGCGAATCATTGCAAATAGAAGACCTAGAAAAAATATTAAAAGACTATGATCTAAAACTTGTTAAAAACCAGCCAATTAAAGGATCTTTCGTTGGATTCGATAAAAGGGGCTTCTATTTTATTGAAGATGCATCAAATCTTTTGAACATACTCCATGTTGATTTTCTTTCTGGTCCAATGGGCTGGAGATTAAAACGATCAGACCATGAAACTCTTTTAAAGAAAACATTAGGTAAGTCCAAGGATGTACTAACAATATTTGATGCAACAGCAGGACTGCTTTCTGATTCAATAATTTTCTTATCTCTTGGACACAGTGTTGTAGCATGTGAGCAAAGCAAAATACTACATTTATTAGTCAAAGATGCATGTAAAAGGGCAGAAGCTGAACTCCCATTTCTTAAAAACCTGACTTTCATTAACGGAGATTCACTAGATGTATATGGCAAATATAAAGATATTGATGCTGTATATCTTGATCCTCTTTACCCAGAGATTAAAAAAAATATCTTAAGATCTGGAAACATAAACTCTATTAGAGGATTGTTAAATCTGGAGCGCATAGAAGATAGAGCAGATGAGTTATTTAATGAATTTAAAAAATTAGACTATAAAAAAATTATACTAAAGAGACCAATAAAAGCCGATCAATTAGACAAAAATATCAATTATCAGGTAAAAGGAAAATCAACAAGGTTCGATATTTATCTATAAGGAATTATTTAATTTTTCTTGGCTTCTTCAAAAGCTTTTATTATTAAATCCTTCATCCATAAGTGACCACCATCTCCTTCATCACTTTTATGCCAAATAAGAAAATATTCCATTGAAGGAATATCTGCAGGTATCTCAACAAAAGGTAGCCCATGGCTTTTTGCAAAACTCCTAGTAACCATTAGAACTAAATCAGTAGATCTAACAATTGTCGGAGCTATAAGAAAATGCTGACATCTAAGTGCAACCTCTCTCTTATAGCCAACCTTCTCGAGCTCTACATCAATTAAATGAAGTCCTCTTTTTCTTGCAGAAACATTTAAATGCCTTTGGGAAAGGATATCCTCCACAGTTAAATTTTTTATCTCAGAAATTGGATGACCTTCTCTATGAGCAACTACATAGTCATCTTCAAATACTTTGTAAGAATTAATTTCATCTGACGCAGGTATTATAGGATCAACAACAAAATCTAGATTATTGGTAGAGAGGGCATGAACCTGCTCTTTTCTATTATATCCATAACTACCAACTGATATTTTAGGAGCATTTTTATAAATTTCTTGCATAAGAAAAGGCAGGACTCTTCCCTCAGAAATATCACCCAAAGATAGCTTAAATGTTCTATTTGATAGCGTTGAATCAAACGTATCTGGCTCATTAACACTTTGTTGCATTAATGCCAAAGCACCTTGAACATCTTTGATTATATTTTCAGTTTTTTGAGTTGGAACCATTCCAGAGCCAGTTCTAATAAAGAGCTCATCATTAAATTTTTCTCTTAACCTTGAAAGGGCATTACTTACAGCTGGCTGTGTAATTCCTACAACATGAGCAGCTTTTGTAAGGCTTCCCTCAGTATAGATAGCATTAAGTATTACAAATAAATTTAAATCAAAAGAACTAATTTTCATAAACAAAACCTCTTGTGCAAAATGCCACTAAACCTGATTATTTTTAATATAGATTTGTTAGCAACATAAAGCTATTATAAACATACATAATAATAGCATTATTCATAAAACTTATATTAGTTTCTTATTCATGAATATAAAGGGGAGTCAAAAATGATAGCTGAAGTAAGACCGGTTGCACAAGATTTAATGGATAGAGTTAAAGACTTTATTCAAAAAGAAGTTGCTCACAACGATGATTTATATCATGAGCAATCAAAGGATGAGAACGGCACATGGGTAATCCCTCCAATCATGGAGGAAATGAAAGCAAAAGCTAAAGCAGCAGGATTGTGGAACTTATTTTTACCCGAAAGTAAAAATGGAGCTGGCTTGACTAACTTTGAGTATGCTCACTTGGCAGAAATAATGGGCGCCTATGGAATAGCATCCGAAGTATTTAATTGCTCTGCACCTGATACAGGGAATATGGAAGTTTTAGAAAGATATGGGAATGAAGAGCATAAAGAAATGTATCTTAAGCCATTATTAAATGGAGATATTCGTTCAGCATTTGCAATGACTGAACCAGGCGTAGCTTCTTCAGATGCAACTAACATAGCTTCTTCAGCCGTTCTTGATGGTGATGAGTATGTTATCAACGGCGAAAAATGGTGGACCTCAGGTGCTGGAGATCCAAGATGTAAAATCTTAATTTTTATGTGCGTAACAAACCCTGATAATGGAAGACACCAACGTCAATCTCAGATTTTAGTACCAATGGATGCTGAAGGTATAGAAATACAAAAAATGATGCATGTATTTGGATATGACGATGCGCCTCATGGACATGGACATATTAAATTTACAAATGTAAGAGTTCCAAAAGAAAATCTTTTATTGGGTGAGGGCAGGGGATTTGAAATTGCTCAGGGTAGATTAGGACCTGGAAGAATTCATCATTGCATGAGAGCAATTGGGCTTGCAGAGAGAGTTCTTGAAATGATGTGTAAACATGGGATGCAAAAAACTGCTTTTGGAAAACCAATAATTCAACTTGGCGGAAACATGGATATTATTGCTAATTCAAGAATTGAAATTGACCAAGCAAGGCTGTTAACTTTAAAAGCCGCCCATATGATGGATACAGTAGGTAATAAAGTTGCTGCTAGTGAAATTGCACAAATTAAGGTCGTAGCTCCAAATGTTTGCTGCGATATTATAGATAGAGCTATTCAAATGCACGGTGGAGCTGGAGTTTCACAGGTATATCCTCTTGCTCAGATGTATGCTCATATGAGAACTCTTAGACTGGCTGATGGTCCTGATGAAGTTCACAGAAGAGCTGTTGCAAGGCATGAGCTTGGAAAATATATGGTCAAAGACTCTGCCGTAGAATCTTCTCATATTTCTAGAAGTTAAATAAGATAGGTGTCAAACGACAACAATTTAATATTCTACGATACTGAGACTACTGGGATACAGAGGGATTTCAGTCAGATTCTTCAATGCGGATCAGTTCTCACTGATGGAAATCTTAATGCTCTAGGAGAGCAAAATATTGGTTGCGCTCCATTGCCTTGGGTTATTCCAGCGCCTAGAGCAATGCTAACAAATAAAAAGATAGATCTTTTTAATTCAAATGTTTCTCATTATCAAATGATGAAAGATTTGCAGATGCAGTGGAAGCAATGGTCTGCAAAAAATCCTGCAATCTTTATCTCCTATAATGGACATGCTTTTGATGAAGAGCTAGTTAGAAGACAGTTTTTTTGGAATTTATTAGAACCATATACAACTAATACGAATGGAAACGGCAGATTGGATTTAATGTTAATGATTCATAACATTGCTGCATTTTTTTCAGATGAGATATCAATGCCTCTTTTCGAAGGAGGGCCTGGTATTAGTTATAAGTTAGAACATCTAGCTCTTGAGCATGGCATCGACGCAGGTGATGCTCATGATGCAATTGCTGACTGCAATCTTATGATTGAGATGTGTAAAATTATTAATGAAAAACTTCCTGAAGTTTTCCAATCATTTATAGATATTTCTACAAAGCCCGGGGTTAAGAATCTTCTTTATTCAGATGACTTTTTGGCACTTGGTGAGATACACAGAAGACATACCTTTAGATATCCAGTTGTTATGTGCGGCGGAGATGCCAGCAGACCAAATGAGATAGTATTCTATGATTTAAGCTATGACCCAGATGATATATTAGATTTAGATTTCACTGAAATTAATAAGTTAGTTAAAGCAAAGGGTAGAGACGGACCTTTGAAGAAATATAAAATTAATAAAACTATCCCAATCTGTTCTCATAAGCTTCTTACTAATCCTGATGCTTTTGATATAGAATTTTCAGAACTCCAAAGAAGGGCTGATATAGTTCGCTCTAATAAAGACTTCCAATCTAAAGTTTCTCAAGCCATGGAAGATAGGATGATGGATTTTCCTGAATCTGAGTTTATCGAAGGAACTATCTACTCTGGTGGCTTTCCATCCAATAGAGATAAGGATCTAATGCAAGAATTTCACATAACAGATGATCCGGCACACTTGATTAAGATTTCAAGAAATTTTAGTGATGATAGGTTGAGATTATTTGCTGAAAGAATTATTTGCTACCAATACCCAAATGAAGTTCCGGAGGATATTTCTGCGAGATACCAGGACTTAATAAATGAAAGGTCTGATACCGATGGCCTTTGGGGCTCTGTTGATAAATCACTGGTAGAAATTGATAAATTACTAGATGAAATGGATGGTGATGAAGAGCAGACTATTCTTAAAGCTACGAAGCAAAAAATTCAATCAATGAGGAAGGTATAAAAGAAAAATGAAGAGCCTAGGCTCTTCATTTTAGTAGTCAGCAAAATCAAATAGGGGGGAGAAGAAGCTGACTGAAACACTATTATATATATTTATAAAGTATTATCAATACAATTTATAATACTTTTTTAGTTATTTTTAACCTTATTCTAAATTTAGTTTTATGAACCCGGTTATTGAATATCACCATCTATTAAAAATTCTGTATAATACTTTTTCTCTTATAGACCCGTAGCTCAGTTTTGGTTAGAGCGCCGCATTGACATTGCGGAGGTCGATGGTTCGAGTCCATTCGGGTCTACCAATTTTTTCAAGCAGATGTCTAAGGATTTGTAAGGTTCCTTACAATAAGAATTGAGCCTTAGATTTGAGAAGAATATTCTTATAGTTTGCTTATATAAGTATCGAATCTATCCTTATTCATAACGAACGAAGGTTTTAAGGTTTCTGCCACAGATTTAATCTGCTCAATATTAGTAGCTTCATCACCTACCTTTATTAATCCGACCATAGCCATCATAGAATGGGGTGTGCATTGATAGCCATAAACACCAGGAGTATTGAAGGTAACTGTAATATCCTTACTTAAATCCCCACTCCATGCTTTTGCCCCTGCTGGAATCATTCCAGAGATAGATGCTGAATTATGAGCCGCATCAGTTGCCTTAAATGTAACAGTGTCACCAACAGCAATTTCAAGAACAGCTGGTTCAAATACCATATATCCTTCTTCGCCTTGATTAAGCATCCTGACTTCGTGAGAAGATGCCATCACATTAATGTTAAATACTAAAAGTGCTAATAAAAATTTATTCATAAAAAAGTTCCTGTAAAGATAATTAAAAAAGTTACTATGCCAAGAAAGCAAAAGCCCAAAATAATAGCCACGCCTAAAACTTTGAAGGGAGAGGGCTTGAAGCTAGAGTCAGCCCCCCCAACTCCAATTAGAAGTTTTAAAATTCTAACCAAAAAATAATCCAGTCAATGCCATAGATCCAAGCATGGTTGCAAGAACAATTATTTGTATAAGTGCTGGTATTACGACAAACATAACTAGTGGATCAAATTTCATTCCTATGAAATAGTCGTTATTGTTCCATTCGATTGCCTCTTCAGGTGTTGCTTCTCTTACGTTATTATTCATTTTTGCTCCAAAATTAACCGTTGTAATGGGATCATTATATATATTTATAATTAGATATCAATTATTTATATAATGATAGTTTTATGAACAAAATGAATCAATTTGTATGGAAACGATTGCGTTAAATAACTAAGTAACTAATATAAGTAAATAATTATATTTTTTAATAAAAAACATGAAATTACCTCTTATTTATCTCCTATCTTCGTTATTTATTTTATCGCCATCAGCCGATGCAAAAAGTAAATATTATCCTGATGGTGATTGGGAGAAGTCATCACCTGAAAGCCAGGGCGTTCAATCAAAAAAAATAAAAAAGATTCTGGATTTATCTTTTTCAGACAGCTCAACTCAAGGTGTAGTTGTTATCAAGAATGGAATAATAATTGGAGAAAAATATGCTGAGGGCTATACGCAAAACTCTCATGGGACCTCTTGGTCTATGGCCAAAAGTTATTATGCAGCTTTGGTTGGCATTTCAATTCAAAGAGGAGAGATCGGAAGTTTAGATGATCCGGCAAGTAAGTACCTTGAATACTATAAGGATGAAAGGTCTAAGATAACAATTAGAGACCTATTAAATATGTCCAGCGGTCTTGATTTTCCCAGCCACGAGCATGAAAAAATGTTCTT
>Ga0209711_10001084_pt1 | contig 27224 bp, 22 predicted proteins | sample ArcticOcean_MG_C_7_FD_187441 | JGI IMG/M metagenome (GOLD analysis project Ga0209711, IMG submission 187441) | Marine microbial communities from western Arctic Ocean - ArcticOcean_MG_CB11_88 (SPAdes) (version 2) | ecosystem: Environmental > Aquatic > Marine > Oceanic | place: Arctic Ocean...
CATACTACAATTCTTAAAACTTTCGACTACTGATTGTTTAGCGTCTGTATCGTCAAATGTTCTAATCGCTATATCAAAAGTCTTGTTGTCAATATCTAAATTAAGGAACGATACTTTAATATTTTTATTCGCAGTGTCACCATCAGAAATAGAAATAAGTCTAAATAATTTTTCTACATCAAGACCTCTAACCTCAGAATAAACCCATGGAGTTGTTGGTCCGTCTGTCGCCGAGATTGGTTGCCACGTGTCTGTATAGTTACTCCATCCTGAATTTACATTATACCAAGTCATATGTGGTAATCCATCAAGATAACTATTACCTGCAGTACCACCCCATTCTTTACCTAATTGTGCAATTGCTTTAGGGTAGAATTGTTCAACATATATTCTTGCTTCAGAATTATTTGTAGAGTCGTAATATGGGTTAGTCCCTAGAACTTTTGTTATGTAGTTATTACTATTTGGATTAAAACTAACAACGTACGTATCTCTTATAACACCTCCTGTTCTCATAGTTTGTATAACAAAATCATCAGCGGCTGTTGCCCAAGTGTAATTCTGCATATTAGCTGGTTGTGCTATGTTAGTTGTACTCGCAACACCAGTAGCTGAACTTCCTCCATTAATACCATTAGGTACCCATTGTCCATCTGCCACCTCTGTCATTCCTGGTGCTGTACCCACTCTTAATATTTGCATCGCATAATTTGGTTGAGCAAACGTAACACCTTGTTTTTTTCTTACTCTAAGAACACACGCCGTCATAGCTGAGAATCTTTTATCTGATTGTACACCACCCGCTGCGTTTGTTTGTTGTGTTGCTTGGGTAGCATCCATATTTCCTTCACCTAGATTTATAACTAAAGCCTCGGTTGCGTCATACCCACTAAGACCTAAAGGTCTTGTCATCCAAAGATTATTTGATTCACTTAGGTACGACCTAGCGATATAACTTCCCTCAAATTTAGGTATTAAAGAACTACCTACTGCCCATACAGATGGGTCTTGTCCCCCAAAATAAGTTTGGTATGAGTTATAGTCCTGTACGAAAATCGGTTGATTGGCAGGGCCTTTTAGAGTTTCTCCAGCTACTCCTAATCTTGTTATCCCTACACTGGATGCTACAAAAGAGAGATCCTTCTCTGATGTATATACGCCTGGTGATACTACTACTTGATTTGCCATGTGTTTCTTTATTTTTTAATTTATTGTTATTCTTGGTTTTATAATAAATACTATGATTTTTATCAAAGTACGAAGGCTTTTTTGGGGTAATATGAAAAAAATCACACTTTTTTCATACTTATTTATATATGTCAAAATTAAAACGAGATAAAAACCTTAAAATAGATGGTGTGACCCATTCTCTACTTAAAAAGTACTGTGATAAAAATGGTCTTAAAATGTTCGCGTTTGTAGAACGACTAATCAAGGAAAAATGCGTCAATAAACCCCATCGTAAAAAAGATACCTTATACGATGATTAGATTTCGTTCCTATACCCCACTAATGTAACTTTTGAATCTATTGTATTATCAATAGGGGTTATTGTCGTTCTTATTTTATACTTTGGTAGAATTTGGATTGGTAGTGTTGTGGTTATCCAAGTACCAGTATTAGGGTCAATTTCTATTATTGGTGAAATAGCACTACATCCGGTACTAATATTTGAACAATCTCTAACATTTTCTAAAGTAACTGTTGTTATTAAAGCGGTGTCATTAATTGTAATTGGTGGTGTCTGATTAATAGGGTTGTGTGGAACGTTAACTATATAACTTAAACTTAACTCGTATTCTATTGTTTCCCTCCCAGAATCTAAATTATTAGTAACGTTTAGACTAGGTACTACATTAGGTTGTGTTTCGAATAAGGTCACTACTCTTTTAATTGCTGGTGTAACTTCGTAATCATCCTCATCCATAATATAACCCTGTAATTGCATTTCAAAGTTTTGTACGTAAAATCGCTTACTTTCAAATTGGTCAATCGTACTTTCATCCCCAATTGTTTCTAGGACTATTGGAAAATAATGACCGTTACAGTTAATGTGTTTTTGTCTAGATTGGAAAGCTTGCATTACTATTTTATTAAATTTGTTTATCTCTCTCATTCTATATGAAAAAAATCTAACCTCATACATTAGGTTTACTGCGATTGGTTGGGGTATTTTATAAACGTCGACACCCACAGAGTCTCCATCATAGTTTGGTACTTTCATGTAATCAAATCTTTGTTTCTGAGGAATTGTATATTGTGTTACTGGATTTGTCCCGAATTGTATATCTGGTTGTCTAACTATTGTTACGAAAGGTATTTGTACATTCCTATCTTTGTCTGTAAATTCCCAAGTTCTGGCAAATTCTGCCCATCTTTGTATTGTTAAAAAAAATACTGGTACATCTTCTCCTTCTACTGAGAAAGATAACTCCTCTTTAACGAGTTTGATAAAATCTCTATCCATGTCCTCATATAAAACCCCTTTAGGTACAAAAGTACCACTAGCGTTCCAACCCTCTTCCCATATTTCCAATCTCCTTTCGTGATTATTAGACGGGGCCTTTAACTGCACATTCTTAAGAAATTTCTTCGGTATTCCCATGTTATATTGCCTTAAATTCGTTTCTGTCGGCAACTGTACACTCAACAGTTCTTACCGCTCCTTTATATCCAAATATTGTATGTTCGTTGTCCGATATAATCTTACCATCATTAACCACAACCCAATATTTCATTGTCTCTTCACTATCCCTATATCCTATATAATCACCGTATTTAATCTCACTTTGTTTTTGTTCTAATTGTTGTTCAAAAATATTAAAGGTCATATTACCATAATCTCTATATCTTAATGTTCCATTAGGGTTATAGGTTTGGTTTTCCCCAGCTGCTATTTCTAAATTAACTAATAACTCGACCGGTGGATGAAAACGTACATTTTCCGCATTAACTTCTTTATATACATCATCAGTGTCAGTTTCTTCAATATCAATACTAAATAACACTATGGTCACATGTAGGTCCCCCTCCATGTACTCTCTACCGAAATCCACTTCTAAACCAAAATCTTGGTCATCAAAGAATTTATTTAATCTTGTAATTGGTACTTTAGTTTGTTGGTTCTGATTGTTCTCCATATACTATAAATACTCTTGACTTAGTTATAATTAATAATTAGCATTAAGCACGCTACTAATAACTATTAATAACTTATAATAACTAATAATTATTTAATCAATCAATATAATATATATAATGCATGCTTGATCCAAATCGTATAAAAGATTATATTTCTTTAGTTAGAACCTATACTGGGGAGAATGATTATATCCTAAGTCTAAAATCTAGGTTTAATAACTCAAGAACTGTTACACCAACCCCGAGACAAATTGAGTATATTCAAAAAAATTATCGGAAGGTTCCTGTTATTGTCGATAAGGATGTGACCGTTTCTACTTATTTTGCAAACAAGTTACAAGAACAACATCTGTTAGTGAACAACCCTGTAAAAATTAAGATAGTTAAAATATTATCAAACTCTTTAGACGTATTACACGTAATGGTGAAATTTAATAGTAAGCAGAAAGTTCCGACTATGTTATGGATACCTAAAAAATATATCATTAAAAATCGAGCAAAAAATGAGGTTAGTGAAATAGATTATTCTTTATACAAACATAGACCACCAATGGTACACCAAAAGGAAGCGATAAAAAAACTATTAGAATATGATAGATTTATCTTGTCTGACGATATGGGACTTGGTAAAACAACATCAGCCGTTATTGCCGCTTTAACAACTAAGATTAAAAGAATTTTGGTTATTTGTCCCTCTTCATTAAAACTTAATTGGAAAAAGGAAATTGCAAACTATGACGACGAGGAAGAAATTAACATCATAAACGGTAAGGTCTGGGGAGAAACAAAAAAATGGAACATAATTAACTACGACATATTAAAAAATTTCCACGAAATCCCTACAAAGAATAAAAGTATTTCCAAGATTAAGGTGAGTGAGATAATTAAGTCTGATTTTGATTTGATTATTATCGACGAGGCCCATTCAATAAAGAATACAACATCAAAAAGAACTAAGATTGTTATGGACTTTGCTAAAACAATAAATAGAGTTTGGTTATTGACTGGAACTCCTGTCGCTAATCGTCCTATTGATTTTTATAATTTACTTAAGATTTGTAGGTCTACTGTTTCTCAAGACTGGATTAACTTTGTTAAACGGTATTGTGATGCTAGACAATTTAGGGGACAAGGGGGTAGATTAATATGGGATACAAAGGGAGCGTCAAACCTAGAGGAGTTACATGAATACACAAAAGACACAATATTAAGGAGGAAAAAAGAAGAGATATTAGACTTACCCCCAAAAATAGTATCTCCAATATATCATCAATTAGAAAACGCTTCAGGGTACCAGGAAATAATGGGTGAATATAAAACTTGGTCTATTAAACATGGTCACGCTAGTTTGGCAGAACACATGACCAAATTGGTTACCCTTAGAAAATTTCTAGCTGAGGAAAAAACAAAATACACCATTAATTTCACTAAGGATTTAATTGAACAAGATAAGAAGGTAATAATATTTACTAACTTTAACGACGAACAACAAATGATTTATGATGCCTTTGGTAAGATATGTGTTAGACATAACGGATCGATGACTAATGAACAAAAAGAAGAAAGTGTAGACAAATTCCAAAATGATAAAAACATTAAAGTTTTTGTTGGTAATATAATTTCCGCCGGTGTTGGTATTACTTTAACAGAGGGTGAGGTTGTAATAATGAATAGTTTGGATTGGGTACCGAAATCTCATTCACAAGCAGAAGATAGGGCTTATCGAATTGGACAAAATAAAAAGGTTAACGTCTATTATCCAATTTTTGATAAAACCATAGAAGAGATAATTTATAAATCATTAAAGAGTAAACAAAAAAACATCGACACTATAATGGGAGAATATTCAGAAGATTATGTTGTTGAGAGCCTTATGAATCAACTCTTGGGGTCTATTTAGTTTTGTCTCCGTCTGAAGAAAGTATGTAGATAAAATTATCATGACACAATAAACTTACACTACTTCCGTCTTCTAATTCCATCTTACCCCATTTCTCGTCAATCAATCGAGTAGAACTTACAGTAACATTAGCCAATGATTTTATTCTCACTACCCCTGATAATTTTTCAGAAATTGTGATTTTTATATCTCCACCCCCACGAGCAATTATTGTTCCATCGTGTATAGCTCTGTGATCACTAGATATTACCTTTACCTTATCTTCCTCATAGGTTGTTTTGAATGTTGGGTCTATTGTTTTACGTAATTCGATTAATTCCTTAAGTATTATTGGAGCAATCGCTTCGTATTTTACCCCACTTAACCTACCGTCGGATTCATATATTGCTAGGTTTTTATTTGTTTTTTCTACGTCCTCTGCTATGAAACCATATTCTATCTTTCCTGGGAACTTCCTAAACTCAAACTCAACAGGCTTCAAATCATATATCCAAGAACTATCGTATTCGTAATCTATATTTTGTTTTAACGCCCTAAGAGAGGTATTAACACCTACCTGACCGTCAGTACCAATCATCAAAGTTTTGTGAGACTCAACATTATTAAGAGTATTACCTCTTAACCAAACATGAGATGTGGAAGTACCAACAACCTGAGGTCTCATATCACCAATAAAAACATTCATAGCATCATCAACAGTAAACCCAGTCTTACCTACACCACTAGCAAAATTTGATACTGTAAATGCGGTACTAGAAGATGTTATCCCACTACCAACAACCATAACGGTAGCTGGGTTATGATAACCACTGTTTTGTATACCATCCATATCATTTGAAGTATGTCTAAAGAAAGATTGTTGACTAAACATCCCAAACTCTCCATTCATACCCGCACTATTCAAAGTAAATTTTACTCTGTTAAGTTGGAATTCAGTTGCACTAGCGTCGGTAGGGTCACTCACCTTAAATAACCAATTCTTTAATAGTGGGTTGTATCTAATTGAGGGTGATGTTGTTAGTGTACTGGAACTAAAATATAATTCTGAGTAATCAGATAGTCCGTTAGAGTAAATTGACCCTAATGTGAGACTACCCAATATTTCTGTATCACCAGAAAAAACCGCACTTGTGTTTGGGGTTTGTGTTAATTGTCTTGAATAATCAACTAATGTTGTAAACGCCATAAGAAACTATATTACGTACAGCCCTAATGGTCTGTATTGTAGAGATTTATTTATTGATTCTGCCTCACTTGCTCTCTGTTCAGTTTGTCCAAAGTTACTCATACTTGTTAATCTTTCACCTAACTCTTCGATAAGTTTAGCTTGTTCATCTTTTCCTTCGTCTAATAATGATTGATAATCCATAGATACTTCGGCCCCGGGAATATTTAATGCTCCTGAAAATTTTCCTCTTATACGACCTAATGTTTCCTTAGCTAACCCCAAAAGGTATCTACGAACCCATATCTTAGAGGGTAAATTCAAAGAAGAATAATCAATAGAATCCAATGGAACATCTGATGGTAATTTAATAACATCTGTATTTGCTTCTAGACAAGCTTCCCTATCTTGGTCGTTATTCTCTGGAGTAATTTCATAATACCTATACCATACCTTACCTTTGAATAATGTACTTAGTCCGTAATCTTTTTTACCACCTGGAACTGGCATTATCCAAAGATACCTTTGTCCACTAGGTGCTGCCGTTACTTTATAGGTTAAATCACCTCTTATCATTCTATTTTTAAGGTTTCTATCTGACTGTCTTAATAAAACGTCAAAAGCCGGCATTACGTAATAAGAACCCATACCAAACTGAGCTAAACCACCTTCACCACCAAAACCACCACCAAAAGCACCACCAACACCCATAAATGGGTCAATAACTGATTGGTCCAAACTAGGAGGTGTAAACCATAATACTTCATTTAATTCTCTATTTGCTGGGATTAAATATTGTTGTTGATTCTCAACAAGAGTAACAAAATCAGTTTTTAATTCCCACGGACCCCTTGATTGTAATCCAACTGCTTTAGAATATGCATATGTAAATTGTGTTTCGTAGTCAAAATCTCTTGTTGTTAAGTTAGCCGCGGCATCTGCCTCACTAACATCCAACCCAATTAATGATGGCCATTGGTTATCCACTAACCATTCATATTGGTATTGTACATAATCCTCTACCGCTATTGCTAGTAATGTGTCTAATTGATCGTTAGTTATCTCTACCTTTCTAACTGGAGCACCTAAACGATGTCTAGTTTTTGTGAATAGGTCTAATCTGTCGTCCGGAGTTATATTTGTTGCCATAGGATATATTCTTTATATATAAATATTAAGAATATACTAAAACGAATATATTGATTGGGGGGTTGTCTTATTTCTCAGAAGCTGTACTTCCACTATCACTAGAGGATAAACATCCGCCTTTTTTACCTTTACAAGAATTTTCCATAATTAAGCTTTTTTGTTTATTGATTTTGATTTTGTTATTTTTCCGGTGAATATAGTATCTCCAACTCTAATCTGTACCTGTTCGTCAACCTCTCTCTCCACTATTAACTCTCCAACAACTTCTTTAATTAAACTTTTTATTTCTTTTCGATTAAAACTACTTTCTTGATGTGGGGGTGTGTGTTGTGGAAAATCCTCTTCGATTATCTGTGTTTTCTTTTTAGCACCATTAGGGTTAATCATGTTAACTAATTCCGGGTCTAAATCCACCATAAGAGCAGCTGGGTCACTACCCACACTGTTTATCATTGCCTCTACCACTGCTTTAGGCATTTTTGTTGTCTTACTATTCCTTAAAGACCTACCAATAGGTTTAGTTGGGTCAGAATTTATTTGAGGTGTTTGTCCTTGTGGTAAACTTGATAACATTTTAGAAGAGTCCACCATACCACTTGGTAATGGGGCTGATCTATTTTCACTAATACTTTTTTGACTATAAGTACCACCGTCTCCACTTGGTCCCATCTGTGTTTCTACTGAGTCTAATAAAGCCTTTGACCTATTTAAGACCCCGGCTAATCTATTTATATCTACTGGTACTTCTGCCATAATTAAAATTTTGCTTGTGCATATATTCTCGTCATATCCTTATCTCCACTAGGGTTATATAAGGCTTTCGGTTCGTTAAATATATCACCACTATTAATAAAGTCAACCATTCTATCCACCCTAAATAACCTCCAACCAGGCATGTTTTCTGGGGTGTCACTTTTACCTTCCAGTTGAAAAGCTCTAATAACCGGGTTATCTCTCTTTGACATTCCGTAAACATAGGGTTCTATTTCCCTATATCCTGGGTTAGAAATCGTATCACCTTCATAATATATTGTACAAATATTATTACCATCAATTGCGCGTATGATCTCACTCCTATTAACCGACTCTAAGACTAACTCTTTATATATTGAGGATAGTTTCATTATTCGTTTTAAGGATTAGATTGGTATGGGTAATCTGGTAATTCTGGTCCTGTGTATGGTGTCTTAGGGGCCATTCCTGTTATTCCTTCGTTGTAAGAGATAGCTTCATCCCTTTTTTTCCTATCGATACTCGTACCAACTTCAGCATCTGAAGGGGCTGCGTACCCACCAACAGCACCACCAGCATAATCTGAGTTACCCCTTCCCTTAGTATCTCCATCAGACTGAGCGTTAGGGTGGTTATAACCATACGCAACAGATTCATTGTAACCAAACTTACTTTGGTTTAATGCGAAAAATTCTGCTCGTTTTGCGTTTGCTGTTTCATCAATTGTTTGTGCCATAATTTTAATTTTTTATTAATTTACTTATTAATTGGGTCATTTCTTTATAGACTGCTCTATTATTTTTTATTGACCTACTATCACTTTTTATAACTGCTACATTACTTTTGGTGACGTTTTTATTATTTCTATCCTTAGAATGTGTCTTCTTAAACTGATTATTCATTCCGGAATCACTCTTATTTCTTTTATTCCTAACTATATCCCCCCTTGAACTATCTAAAGTGTTAGTTACCCAGGTCTTCATGGAATCACCTCCGTTTATTAAATATTCGGAACTACTCTTATTTCCAGAGAACGAATCGAAAAAATTTTTCAACCTCTTCAACATAGAATAACTCATTGTTTTATCACTAACGATATTCTTAGCCCTCTTATAACCAGCCAAAGAAGTATTACTATTACTAAGTTCTTTATTTAATTTAGTAATAACATTATTAGGCACTGTCCATTTATTACCATATAAGTCACTATTCGCCATTAATTCTATTTATTAAAATATTTTTAATATTTGGGTCCACTTCTTGAAAATTAATGTCTTTTATTAGTCCAGTAAGTATTGTTACTCTATCTTCATTTTCTCTTTCCATCCAAAGTTCTTTCACTAACAAAACCCATTTTGCTAAAATAGGGTCTTTATCCGAATACTCTTCTAGTGACATAATTTCCGGAACCTTTTTTGGTTTAAGTTCATGACCCATCCTATTCTTAACTATGTCTTCTAACATATCTTTCATTAAATCTTCTGACTCTGTAACAGGGTCGTTAGTAAAATAATTTGTGAACTTATTTACTTTATTATTCTTTTTAAGAATAGAATAGAACTTTTTAGGGTCATTTTGTAGTTTATCCGCCAATTCTGAATAAGGTTTATTAGTATCGTCTTCCCCCCAAAATCTCCTATATCCATAAAAATTGGAAGCCCCTTGTCTACTCATTTTTTCAAACTGGTCTGAGGTCTTTTCACTACCAAAATCATGATTAATAGTCCCATCTCCAGATATTATACTACCTGTCGCGTCTATTAATTCTTCCAATCTTTTTTTCTTCATAGTATTTCTTTTATACTATAAATATCAAACCCTGATAAAACGTTTAGTATTTTGTGTTGATTTGTTTATTTTAAGTCTAGAACAGACATTAAACTTTCTTTTGGTGAACTATTTATCTGACCCCAGAACACTTCTTCTCTCTCATCCATTTTCATTAAATCCTCCATTGTATCTTGGTCTTTTTCCGTAAAAGGTATTCCAGAAATTAAACCCATTTGTGATTTAGTATAATATTCCCTAGGTTCTAACTCTCCCTTTTTGTCTACCCCTTTTAATACATTATCTCTTATTGCTGGGTCGAAAGAAACTAATAAAGGTTTTACTCTTTTATTAAAATTAGAAACATATCTGGCTTTATTGTATTCACCTTTTAGGTTTGGGTCGTTATCCATTTGGTTTTTGTCTAACATATAACAGTTAAAAGTTACTATCCCCTTTTTCTTTTGTATATCACCATGAGAAGCCCTTGTACCATTATTAACATAGAATATTGTATCACCAAGACTAACCCTAACATCGTTCTTCATAACCAATTCCATATGGGCTTGGGAAGGTAGTGGGTTACCAGCTTTATTATTACCCCTATTAATATATGATTTAGTTGTTCTTTTTATTCTGGACTTAGAAGCTATTTTTTTAAGTGGAATACTACAATCGTAAATATTTTGTAAGTGTTCATAATAATATTCTATAAATTCAGGTCCTTTATTATTTAATAACATCTCTAACCCTATGTCAATAAACTCTTTAATATATTCTGGTAACGCCTTTGATTTAATAGTGTTACCAACAATATCTACTTTACCATCCTCGGTTAAATCAGCATAATTCTTACGAGAAATATTTATGGAGGATTTCCAAAAACCATCTATATCTAAACCCATAACCCCTCTCATGTATGTATCGTTAAATTCGGCAACCACCGCTGCTGTTCCATCATACTCTTTACCCTTTTCAACAAAATGATGTACCCCTTTACCAACATAATTATATTCTTTTGTTGATTCGGGTACACTAAAATTACAACCATCCGTATCTAATACAAGAGGAATAAACCCCCTATTTTCAAAAAACCTAACCAATAATCTAAGATACATCCTTGCTGTGCAAGTAACTTCTTCTCCTTTCATAACATCCCCCCAGTTAAAAACTTGTGGAGCGGTTAGTGAACCATACATAGAATTATTAATAATTTTAATTGGTAGTTGTTTAGCTTTGAAAAACGATGCCATTTTTTTATCTCCTTTCGCAGCACATTCATTAGCTTTATACTTGTATACATTTCTGGTGTCGTATAAATATTGTAACATGGCGTGCATCGCACCTGATACATCACATTCTGGATAAACACCATGTGTTATCATTATTGAAGGGTATAGGGACGCATAATCTAATTTAACTATGTCTTTTGAGTAACCCACTTTAAGGATTCTAGATAAACCTCCTGTAAAACTTCTTTTTTCTCCTTTTTCTGGTACTGCCAATCCGTTTTCATAGGACCATGACAACATTAGTAGTTTCCATATTGATGCGGTTCCCATAGTAGAAACCCTTTCATATATGGTTGGTAATATCTTCGCCATTAAAAATGATGATTGGTTAAAACTATTATCCACTTCAAGAGTTTCCCAAATATCGTCCAATAAGTATTTCTCAACAATATCTTTACCTGATATCTCTTCCCAACCTTCCGATATTTTCTTAGTTTCCTCAGACTCAACCCATTCACCAGTTTTTAGATTAATCCAGTAAGGGTTTTCATTAAATTGTAATTTAGCAATCTTATCATGGTCAACATACACCCTATTATCTTTAGCAATTCTTTGTTGTTTACAAATGTATTTTAATCCAGCTGATTTTATGTTAGAATTAATAGCCATTGCTCTTCTTACCGAATGTATTACATCTATTATATTATAACCCCACATACTTGTTTGTTCAAAACGCTCGACTTCGTTAGCTAATTTTAACATACTTTCACGCCTTCTAAATTTGGATTTCTTTTTAGGGTCTAGTGTTTTAGCAATTTCTTTAATATCTAAACCTAGTATTTCACATCTTGAAACAATCCAATACCAGTCAAAATTTTCTGAGTTATAACCTCCTATTATAGATGGTCTAACATAATCGATAACCTTAAAGAAATTAACTATCATTTCTTTTTCCTCCTCTTCGTCATTAGCTTCTAAAACAACTTCAAAACCCCTATTATCCTTGACCCCTATTGAGAACATTCTACCATCTGCTGGTTCTAGTGAAGTCGTTTCAATATCAAAAACCATTCTATGTACGTCGTCATAGTTAGTAAATCCCTTAAATAACCTTTTACCTGACGATATCATGTATTGTTCAACAGGAGAAATTAACTCAAAGTACTCTCTATTTTTATAAGGTTGTATCCCACCATCACCAAAAAACTTAAGTAGTGTGTAGAAACCCTGACTTGTAGAGACCAAATACTTGTACCCTTTCTCTAATCTTTCATCTCCAGCAGTGTTTAACTTTTTAATTTTAACACCAAATTGTTTCATCGCCGCTTTTATCCTTCTCCTATCCCTACCATAAAAATTAACTATTTCAGATGTGAAAACATCTTCTGTACACCATAAGAAGGGTTTTAATTTTTTTCTTGTTGTAAACTTTCCTTTAACAGGATCATCAATTATTAAATGTATATAATTACCAGCCGGTTCGTACTCAAGTGCGGTAATGTATTGTTGTGGGTCTTTACCCTCTAGAAATGCAGAAATTGTTTCCTGGTCAATATGGGGGATCTTATCGTGTTTTATTGGCATGTGTTTACTTATTAAAGTTTAGAACAAAGATAAGAAAAATATCTTGAAAATAAAAGTAACTTTACAACAAGAAAAGAATTATAGAGAACAAACCCCTTTTTCACTAATACTAGTAGCGTTATTACTATTTCCCGGCATTAGCATTACCTTAAATTCTACCCCTTCATTATCCACACCATACTTACCCCATACTATATAATAACCTTCTGGTAATATAGATTGTACTAGTGGTAAAGATAAAGGGGGTGGAGATATTTCAAACCGTGACCAATAAGAGAATGTGTTGAACCACATTTCCACTGAGGGTGGTCCACCATATTCTGATGAAAAGGGTTTTTCTGAACGAGCAAATACATAATACGCACCGCCCTGTGCCAATGTCTCCGCCGCCCCAGCTACACCTCTCCATTGACACGCTTCCTCCAAAGTAGGATGTGGACCTGTAATCCTAACTGGGTGCCAACCACAATCGTTACCAAAAGGATCTCCATGTGCTAGTTGAGTGGTAATCCCATTAACACCACTAATAGAGTCTCGTGGAAATGTCCGTCCCATTACATCCCCAAACCAACTTCTTGTTTTCACACCTGTATATGGTGTTTGTATTCCGTCAGAACAATACCCCGGTATCCCGTTACTATGTGCGCTGGTACCATTTACGTTTGTTATCATTGTCCCCATTATAAAACTATAAATGTACTATCTGGGTTAAAGTATATCCTGTTTTCACTGGCTAACATATGCCCTATTATTCTAACATAATCACCCAAACCGTGTAAACCTAGTGTTTCTGTAACTTTACCTGCAGTAGTTGAGACATATAATGGACCACCATTTGCGTAGGTGCCAATATCATCTGCAGTACCTACATTAAAATAACCTTTTAATAAAATACCATCTACCGGTGAATCCCCTAAAGCTATACCAATTAAATTTCCTTGTAGTGATGTATGGTCAGCATCTGCTGGTACCCAACCACTAGCTCCTCTTAATTGTACCAATAGACCTGTGGAGTATCCAGTACCCTGATCACCAAAAGTAACAATATCACTACCACCACCTCGATTTGTGGGTATACTCAGAACGTCTTCATATACCACGTCAAGAGCCGTTAAAGGTAGGGTTTTGTTTATACCAACAGCTTTTCTACCGTTAACTCCAGTTGTTACTCCCGGGCCTGCATAAATAACATCACCTAGATTCATAGAGTGGTTCATATTTTGTGGTTGGGCGTTGTACCCAAGACTTATTACATCATTAGCGGTAGTTGCTCCTGTCGCACTACCTGACCCTATAATGACATGTCCTTTTCCAGTAGTAGATGCATGATTTCCAGCACTACTACCAATATAAACATTTCCTAATCCTAAAGCAGTTGGTAATGAAACAGCTCCAGCACCTATTGCAACATTATTACTTCCTGTTGATGTTACAACCATCGTATTATACCCCACTGTGGTATTATAATTTTCCGCCTCTAACGCATTTTGAGACCCATAACCTATCGCGGTATTACCATCCTTAACCCCTGCGGATTTCAAAGTACTATTCCCCAATGCTGTATTACGCAAAGATGTACTCGATATGTTTTCCATACTTTTTGACCCCACGGCTGTATTCCAGTTAGATTGTAAAGCATTCTCTAATGTTGCATCTCCTATTGCAACATTACCTTGTGATTGTACACCACCAAGTCCTATGAACTGAAGACTTCCCCATCCTACTGCGGTATTATCTGAACAATTCACACCAGCAGCTAAAGCACTCATTGACGAATATCCAACCGCTGTGTTATATATGTCAGTCGTATCACCAGACCCAGCTCCATATCCAATATACGTAGATTGTGATGGATTAGGGAATTTAATATAGTCTGTTGAGTGTATCGCTCCTGTTGCACTTAGGGCACCAACTACACCAACAGTGTAAGTAGAAATCCCGACCCCAACAGTGTAAGCGTTTCTACCTAATAAAATAGTGTCTCTACCGTCTGTTCCAGTTTCTCCTTTTCTCGAATAGATAATGTCACCTAAATTCATAAAGTGGTCTTCCGAATAAGGAAGTTGAGCATTATAACCCATTACAATATTTGAATTTGATGTCGTCCCTCCTGTTAATGTTCCATAACCAAGAGCGATGTTTCCTTTTCCTGCGGTTGAAGCGTTACTCCCACTATTACCACCAATATACATATTAAAATCATTTAATGTTGTCGATAAATAACCCGAACGATAACCAATGAAAATATTTTCAGAACCTGTAGTTACTCTCCACCCTGTGAAACCACCTAATGCTGTATTTTTTAATTCAGTCCCCAACGCACTTAACGATTGACTCCCAATTGCTGTATTATCTAACTTAACTCCCGGACCGTCTAGAGCAGCATACCCTATACTTACATTCCTGTGAGACTCGGCAGAGGCGTTTAACATATTTCCCATTCCTATAGACACGTTAAATGTTCCACCAAACGTCATCTGCATTGTCTGGGTTCCTATTGCAATATTTCCTGCTGAAGTACCACCACCAGCACCTGCCGCTCCACCTGCTTTCCATCCTAACATGACGTTTTGAGTCATATCCACTCCTTGGTCCCAATACTCCGTATTATTCCATCCAATGACTGTGTTATATGTGTCAGTCGTATCACCTGATGTTGGTACGAAATTTGAACCACTAGTTAGATATAACGATTGGGTGTTTAATGGCCACATTTGGTTATACCCTTGGATGGTTCCTGTGGTTCTCACACCACCAACAACATTAACATATTCATTACCCCCAGTATTACCATCACCAGGTCCAGTTAAAGTACCTTCAAGTTCAAGATTACCGTTAACTGTTAATCCCGAGGTTGCAAAGTCCCCCTGTATTAAAGGCCTTGTAGTTCCATCAACTAGTGATCGCTGATTACCAATTCTTAACTTATTACTTTCATTTACATCCTCTCCGGATTGATGATATCCTAGATAAACATTCCCACTACCAGTACTATTGTATAACCCAGACATGTAACCTAAAAATGTATTCTTTGATCCTGTGGTTGTAAGTGTCCCTGAACCACCACCAAGAGCTGTGTTAAACCCTCCTGATGTTAATAATGATAAACTTAAAGCACCTACAGATGTGTTAACAGTAGAGCCGTCAAGAACTCCATCTCCCATAGACATGTGACCAACAGCTGTATTCATAGAACTATTTGAGTTGACTTTCCTTTGACGTCCCGAATTCCACCCTAAATAAGTACTAAGCGATGTACCTCCAGTAAGGCTAGCTTCGTTTCCACGACCAAAATGAATATAGTCTCTAACGTCTATGGTTCCTCCTATTGATAGGGTATGTTGTGGTCTAGTTTCATTTATACCTATATTATTTACGTATTGATTACAAGTTGAGTAACTATCATTACAACCTTCTGGATATCCTGTATTAAATACAATATTTGCAGAAGGATTTGATATCAAAATATCATTCTGTGTCCTACTCGCTGGAAGTCCAGCGGTACATCCACTTAACATACTTATCCATAAGGGATAGGTACAGGCACTTAAAGATGCAGTAGTGGACCCCCCTGCAGTTGCATTAACCGTTGTTTGTGTACATTTACAAGCCATTTTTTCTTTTTTATGTGTTGTCTACGCAGTTTGCACAATTACTTCTAGCAAAACTGTCATTTATGTTTATAAATAGATTATCTCTAATCGGGACTATTAATTCCGCACAATCATCATTAAAATAAATACTAAATTCTCCTTGGTATCTTCCCGCTGTGTTTGTGTCTTGTTCTCTAAATCTATAAAATATATAATACTCGGTTGGTGCATTAACGTCTACATTGGTTAATGAAACAATACTCCCACTCCTATTTAATATCTTATATACCCCAGTATTATAATCTCTCATAGAGAATTTAATTGATGAGTTTGCTAATTTATCGTGTAAATTACCATAATCATTTTTCCCATCCTCTATTACCTTCATTTTAATTACCGGTTCTGTTGAGTTTTTTCTAATGTAAAAGTCCATACTTATAAATACTTTATATTTTGTTACCTTACCCTTTTTCCGGTAAATGTTATTTTTGATAAGAGACTCTCATCAATACGAGTCACTTTTATTGTAAATGGTTTATTTGGAACAACCGTGAAAGGGAACTTATTAATTGCAGGAACATTAGTGTTCCAGGTAGAATTACATTGTCCAAACCCAGTACCTTCACAGTCTAATTGAGTCAAACATTTATGTAAAATTGGTCTTCCTGTTAGAAAGGGTTGGTATTGGTTAAGGTCTGTACAATAAGGTTCTACCGAACTATATCTTAGTGGGATGTCATGGTAGTTGGTTTCCCCGGACCAACTTAAGACATTTTCGGTTTCCGTATAATCCCACTTTATCATTCTATAAGTACCAAAATCCAAAGAAACCTCATTAATACCAACTGGAAAGGTGAAAATAGCATACTCTGTATCACATCCCTCCGCCGGAGTGTCTAGATTACCACAATCACAATCAATCAACCCATATCTTTCCTTATTAGTTTGGTAATTGTGAATCAACTCACTCGCATCTAATGGTTCAATATAAAATCTCATTTGTGAGATTCCTCCCATATAGGAACCTCCAAAATGTTTTTCTATTAACATACTTTCGTCGGCAAGGTCTCTTCTATAAGCTTGTTTAGATACTACAACACTTTCTAGTAAAACCTCCCCTATACTTCCAGGGGTTAGTCCGACAAATAAATTTCCAGTTAAAGTTGCTTTATATGACCGATAAAAAGAAGTATTACCAGTAATTACCGTAGGTAAAGAGAAATCCTTAAATATATAAGTCACTTGTGGTCCTGTTGGGTAAGGTTGGTTGAATGGGGAAGTACTAGCTGTAGTTGCGGAGAATCCCATATCGATAGAAGTATTTCCACTTATACCATAACCTCTTAAAAAGATATCATAAGTTTCCCCCTCAACTACGGGATTTTGACTACCGTTGGACTGAATAACCCCAGCATCATTTAATGCCGGTGCGTCATACTCCTTATAGTATAGTGTTGACGATTGACTCCCATAAATACTTGTGGTAGCTCCTAGTACAACATTATCATCAGTACTATCAAAAGTTATTTTTCCATTATCGGTTTGTGTTACTGTTATAACAGCGTTGGGACCGGTCCCCCCAATAACAGCAGCGGGGATCGTTATAACATCTCCGTCTTGGAACCCAACCCCCAAACTTCCAGCAATTGGGGACGCAATTAGACCACCAATAGCGTCAATAGTTATTGAAATACTAGCACCGTATCCTACACCAGGTGCATCACTAGTTACCACAAGAGGTGCATACACCCCAGCGGTCCAAATAGGGTCTGGTGAATTGGTTGGTTCTAAACTCCATATATGTCCCTTAACCATTGGTTGCCAGTCCCGTAATCCATTCAGTAGTCTAGTTTGGGTAAAACTTTGTCCCCATAAGACTGCGGCCTCTCCAGGGGTCCCACTTAGAGTCAATGATTCGTGTAGTCCTTGGGACCCACCACCAAAACTCATATTAAAAGGTTCCCCAAGTTGTTTAGGGGGTAGTTCGTTAAGTCGCCTAGGTATAATTTCTTCAAAATTTTCTACTATAAGTACTGGTCTAGCGTTAGCATAAAGAGTTAAAGTACCTATTCTGTTTGCTTTATCCCCTGTCCACGCAATGTTCTGTATAAATAATTTCTCACCCTCTATGACGTTAGTTGTTGTAGCACTCGAACCGGACATTTCAAAAGTTTCCTCTTCACAAGTAAGTGTTGTTATTAAATTAGTACCACCTCTCCATAATTTTTCCAAGTCTGTACCGTAGAAATGATTACGTCTGAAAACCGCATCTACTTTAATCCACGAATCTGAGGTATTACCCGTACATATCGGAACTGAGGAATATTTTTCCTCTATAGTATAACCCGTTGCGTAGGTACCCCCTGAACAAGCAAAACTATTACTTGTTCCAGTTATTGCGGTATCTCCAGTAAAACGTAATGCCCTATAACCCAATTTATATCCACCATATTCTGGACCCCCACTTAACCTTAGGGCGAAATTATTACTCATTATTTGATATTCTGTTTGTGCACTGGTATAGAAATCTCCATTAAAAACTTGGTCATCGTAAGTCCATCCCGTATTAGTTCCATTATATGCCCAAGTTGAGTTACATTGTAGTGGGTCTATACAGGTGGCTTCGTCAATGCAAGTCCCATCGGCACAACCAAAGTTCCGAGCACTTTGGCAAGTATCTGCAGAAACCCCAGTGTGTTTACACGAACCCGTACAATTATATAAACCAGTTACGTTATTTGAGATTGTGTATCCTGTTTCCCCACCATAACAATTCCAAAATTTATTTTCTGAACGAGCCCCATAATAAAAGAATATCCCATCATTATCTGGGTATACATCGTTCAAATTAGTTACAACCTCATTGTTCCAACTAGATCCCGATGAACGAACTTTTAATAAACATTCTACTGTCCATCCCTTATCCACTCTCTTTGGTAAGACTTGATAACCATAACTAAAGAAATTATAAAATCCTTGGAACCACCCCCCATATAATTGATAAAAGAATCCACTTCTATCAAAGTCAGATTTCATTGGGTAGGTTACTGTTCCATCTATTATTCCTGTACTAACAGTGTTTATTGTTATTGTTAGATCACCTCCTGTTACCACATCCCCCAACATAGCATCGGGGATTATTATCTGGTCATTAATTACATAATAATTACCTGGGTTTTGTATTGTAATATCAGTTACTGTCGTTATACCACCAGTACCTACAACTATAGAAAATGATACATTAATCCCATTTGTTGATGTTGTGGTATAATTTCCATAATTTACTGTATATGTTCCTGATGGTCTGTTTATATTAGTCCCACCAGCGGAAACAGTAAAAGTTAATATTTGACCATTAGTTCGTTTATCCCAAAATGAGGTATATCCAGTAATTTGTTTCATTTTCATTCTATAGTCATACCAGTCAGGATCAAAGGTATGGTCTTGTGGTGTTTTTGGAATACTTGTTGCTAAATTTAATGTCTGTCCTGTAAATGTTGGGACTAGTGCGTTATCTATTCCAGTTAGTCCAATATCAACAATCTCCTGAGTATCCGTCACTGAAGCACCATTCCAAGCCATTTTACTTAAAAGAGTGTTCCCGGAAAAGTACCTACCCCCATTAATTACTGTACTTGTTGTAACCGAAGCAACCGTAATCGGTAAAGCTACTGCTCCCCCTCCTCCTAAATTTGAATCTGGTATCGTTAGGACATCCCCGACTTTATAAGCATATCCCCCTTCTATTGCGTTAAAATACGCAGAACTTCCACTTATTGTTGCTGCCCCTGATCCATCCACTAATATATAGAATGATGCACCACACCCTACAACACCAGCTGCAGGACTAAACATCGCATTTGGTAAAACTCCTAAAGTGTCGGAACATGTTGATGTGATGTGATAAGTGCCAGCGGTCCTATTAACATCCGCAACTCCTAAACTAATTGTCAATATCCCTCCTTGGTCATGAGTCGCTAATGTACCAATCTCAAGTTGGGGGGAACATTCTGAATCATTTAGGTCCATATAGATAGGTAACCTAGTAGAATAGAATGAACTACCGAACAAACTAGTTTGAGCACTATAACTTATTATCTCTGTTGAGTATATCACTTCTTGAGTGAAGTCTCTCTGATCGGAAGAGAGGAAGAAATCCCAATAAGCATCGTTACTTAACTTTGCGTCTAGATTGTTAAAACCGTAATTTTGTATCGCCATTTGATTTATTTTATATAGATAAATATATTTAGGTTCGTAACTAGTTTAATATATCGTAGTTATTTGATTTAATTCTTAAAATTGTTTATTATTATTATCTAAAATACATTCATATGTCAGAAAAGATAAAAATATTAGTAGTTCCCTCAGATAGAACTGGGGTTGGTTCGTTTAGGTCAATAGACCCACATATAGCATTAGAAAAATACTACCCTTCCGAATTTAGGGTTGAAATAAATTATGATCCGTGGACAAATAGGGATAGTTATTGGCAAGATTTTGATATTGTTCATTTTCATAGAGGTATGGGTGACTGGGGGAATTGTTTAAGATTAATTAAAGATTGTAAAAAATGGGGTATTATTACTATCATGGATTTAGATGATTATTGGATGCCGGGACCTGAACACCCAGCACACGCTATGATAGTAGAAGAAAAAATTAATGAAAGGATTCTCGCCAACATCAAAGCGGCTGAATACATAACAACAACAACTAAAGTTTTTGCTAAAGAAATGTTAAAATTTAACAAAAACGTAGAAATATTCCCTAACGCTATCGATCCATCAAAAAGACAATTTACTCCAAAACCTGAAGACTCAGATAAGTTAAGAGTTGGTTGGCTTGGAGGTTCGTCACATAGACATGATTTAGAAATATTACGGGGTAATATACAAAAATTAAAGTCTGACCCTTCTTTGAAGGACAAATTTCAAATGGTTTTATGTGGTTTTGATACTAGGGGGTCAATGACCGAAATAGACCCACAAGGTAACAAACACACTAGAAAAATTAAACCAGAAGAATCAGTATGGTATCAGTATGAACAAATAATGACTTCGGATTATGATATTATTAATAATAAAGACGATGTACGGGAATTATTAAAATTCAAAAAAGGCACCCCTAAAACCATAGACGATAACTATAGACGAGTATGGACTAAACCTATTACAACTTACGCAACAAATTATAATTTAATGGATGTTTCTTTAGCCCCACTAAAAGAAACAACATTTAATCAAGTAAAATCACAATTAAAGGTTGTTGAGGCTGGTTTTCATAAGAAAGCTATTATAGCACAAGACTTTGGTCCTTATAGTATTGATTTGGTACATGGGAAGAATTCTTTACTTGTACCAACAACTAAAAACCATAAGTGGTGGTACAAACACATTAAAACACTAATTAATAACCCAAACATGGTTAAAGATTTAGGGGAACAACTTTATGAAGATGTTCAAAAGTACCATATTAAAGAAGTTACAAAAGACAGAGCCGAATGGTATAAAAGTATTGTTAACAAATAAATTACATATAAATGTTAGAAAACATAAATGAAAATAAATTATTGTTTATTGATATAGAAACCGCTGGTTCCTATAAAGATTCTCACGAATTAAAAAAAATGGATGAATCTCTTTGGGATTTATGGAATTCAATAGGATGTTCTTATTTTAGAAGACATTATCCGGAAGATGAGGATAAGGATTGTGAGTTTCTATATGAAAAGTATTCTGGTTTGTTACCTGAGTTTGGTAAGATTGTGTGTATTAGTGTTGGGTTTATAAACGGAGAAGAAGAAAAGTTACAATCTTTCTGTAGTGGTAATGAGACGGATGATTTAATCCAAGTAACACAACTACTAAGTAAAATAGAGAAAGTTGGTTTTACCTTATGTGGTCATAATATTAAAAATTTTGATTTACCTTATTTAGGTAAGAGAATGTTAATTAACGGTATTAACCCACCATCTTTATTACCATCTCACGATACAAAACCTTGGGAGGTTAAGGCTCTTGATACAAAAGAACTTTGGAACTTTGGGTCGTATAAAGGTTTGTCTTCTTTACATTTAGTAACTTCCCTTATGGGGATACCTTCACCTAAGGAAGGTGAAGTAACGGGAGAAAATATGCACCAATCTTGGTACAATGATAAAAAGACTGAAATTATGCATTACTGTGAAAAAGATGTAAGTTCTCTAATTAAAATAATAAAAAAAGTTAAAAAATTATAAAATGATTGATAATATTGGTGATTTAGAAAGAGTTTTTGGTAAATTGGTAGAAAAGTATGAAACGATGTCATCCGACGCCACCTTGGAGGAGTTGACTGACCTAACAAGGGAGATTGAGGGAGTTGATAAACAATATCAAGAGGACCAAATGAAAAATAATATTGCGGGTTTTAATGAGAATCTAAAAATTGAACTTAAGTTCCAAAATAAATCAGATAATGAGGACCCTTCTTTTGCTTATAAATTAGATAGTGGTTTTGATTTAAGGGCTTCGGAAGAACTAACCATAAAACCAAAAGAAGTTGGACTAGTACCAACAGGGATTAGTTTAGAGATACCAAAAGGATTTGAGGTTCAAATTAGAAGTAGGTCTGGTCTATCACTTAAAGAAGGTTTGTTTGTACTAAACTCTCCTGGTACTGTGGACCAAGGATATATTGGGGAAATAAAAATTATTCTTGCTAACTTTAGCGATGAGGAAAGAGTAATAGAAAAAGGTAATAGGATTGCTCAAGCTTGTTTATGTCCAGTGGTTACTGGTGAGTACGTAGAATTATCGAATAATAAAATAACAACTAGTACCGATAGAGGTACTGGTGGATTTGGGTCGACTGGTAAATAAAATAAAATGAAATTAACTATAGTATTTAGTACAAGAAAAATAGAAGATTCGTATGTGGAACACATAAAAGAAACGTGTGGTATAAAAGATCTTGAGATATTATCATATGATAATCCGGATGGGACTTCTTTAACAGAAGTATATAATAAAGCGTTAACTGAGTCTAAGAACGATATAATAATTTTCTGTCACGACGACATAATCTTCAACACTAAGAAGTGGGGAAAAAGGGTTATGAAACACTTTGAAGAGTCGGAATACGGAATCTTAGGGTTGGCAGGAACGAGAAAGTTACCTGAAACCGGAAGGTGGTGGGATGACATAAACCAACCAGGGTCTAATATGGTGGGTATTGTAAATCACTCAAACGAAGGTAAGACTTGGTCGTCTCAATATTCTAAACCTTTTGTTGATGATATTATACCAGTGGTTATGGTTGATGGATTATTTTTTGGTGTTGATCGCACAAAAATAAAAAAGAACTTTAATGACAACGTAGAAGGGTTTCATTTTTACGATGTGGATTTTTCTTTTAGGAATCATTTAGAAAACGTAAAAATAGGAGTAATTACAAATGTAAGAATCACTCATAAATCTATGGGACAAACCAACGAAGAATGGGAAGAAAACAGAGTTAAGTTTGTAGAAAACTACTCCTCACAATTACCTAGTGAGGTACCTGTAGAGGTATTCTACCCTAAAAAAGACACATATATTAAGAAACAACCTAAATTATCAATCGTTGTTCCAACAAAAGATAATATAGATATCCTATTTAATTGTCTAAACTCAATTATCAATAAAACTAAATATACTAATTATGAGATTATAGTCGCGGATACGGGTAGTGAAAATAAAAATCTTAAACAAATAGAGGAGTTCTGTGGGAATCATGAAAAAATAAAACTAGTAAAATTTGATTATTATAATTTTGCACAGATTAATAATGAAGTTGTTCATGAATACATCTCAAAAGATTCAGAATTATTACTATTTTGTAATAATGATATTGAATTGATAAATGACGCAATTAGTAGAATGGTTTCGGTTTGGATGAAGAATAGAAAAAAAGTTGGTACTGTTGGGGCTAGGTTACATTTTGAAGACAACACCGTACAACATGGTGGTATGTTACTATGGTTAAAAAAAGAATGGTTAAGTGACCAAGGTTTAAGTCGCATAGAGATAACCCACTATAATTTAAGACAGTCATATAAACATTCCTTTGAGGGGGTTTCTCCAGTAGTTGGTAATACTGGGGCTTTTCTATTGGTAGAAAAAGAGTTATTCTTAAAGGTGGGAGGGTTTAACCCAACATACACTGAGTGTTTTGAAGACGCGGAACTAAATTTCGCCATTTTGTTAGAGGGGAAAATTAATTTATTTGTTAGTGACGCAGTTGCTTATCATTATGAGAGTAAAACCAGAGATAAAGATGATGATAAACTTCATCGTCTACAAGAAGATTACAGAGAAAGACTTTTCCCTTTTATCGGGGAAGCTTTAGGACAGGAACGTAAAGGAAGAATAATAGGACAATTTATAAATGTAGTAGAATGAGAGTAATGTGTATATTAACAGTGTGGAATGAAAGGGAGTACCTTCCGTTAAAACTAGAATACTGTAAACAAAATAAACTAGAACCATATATTATAGATAATATGTCTACTGATGGATCTTGGGAATATCTCCAAGAAAATAAAGTCGCATCACATAGATTAGATACTGGCGATTCTTTTGACTTAAGGATGTTACAAAATGATATTGTAGAGACCCTTCACCGAGAGAAACCAGATTGGGCTATCTATAATGGGTGTGATTTATTTCCAGTAACTATGGAACCGTTACACGATGCTTTAACTCGTTTGGATAGAAGAGGGTTTAATCTTGCTCAGATAGAATGTGTTAACTTTTTTAACACTGGAGAAGAGAGAGAAATAAAAGACCCATTTAACACTTATTTTCATTACGGTACTATGAATAAATTCAATATGATCCACAAATATAGCCCTGTTTTGCGTTACTTAGCTGATGACGTTTCTTTTCCTGGTCAAAGATTAGGGGTGATAGAAGGAATGATGATAAATTATGGAAATACCAAAACCAAAGAGGAAAGAGAAGAAACTCTAGAAAGAAGGAGAAAAGCTTGGGCAAATGGAGAACCTCCAGGACATGGGTCACATTATCTAGAGGGAGAAAGGAATAATTGGATTTGGCCAATAGAAGACCTAACCGATGTTAGGGAAACTAAGTATTGGAAATATGTCCAAAAACTACAAGAGGTTTCAAAAGTTGTTTATAAAGATTAGTTAAATGGGTACGTACCAAGGAGCAGAATATTATAATAAGGCATACGATAAAGGTGATTATGATTTACCACCTGAAGAAATGGAGATGTATTTCCGGATTTGGAGTTGTGCGTTAGAAGATATCGGTTTTCATTTAGAAGATAAAAAACGTGATAATTGGAAGAATAAAAGTTATGAATCCCCTAATACGATAGTGGATTTAGGGTGTGGTCCGGGTCATTTTCCTCTTTTAATAAAAGATGAAAGTATTAATTATTATGGATATGATTTTTCATTATCCGCCATTAATAAAGCTAAACAATCTAACCATAAAAATAGGAAAAATAAAAAGTTTTTTTTAATGGATTTAGAAAAAGATTTCCCTTCTCACGAAAACGTAATCTATTGTTCTTTTGAGTTTTTTGAGCACGTACCTTTTGACTTGGAGGTGTTAGATAAATTAAAGTCCGGAGATGTTATATTTTTTAGTGTTCCAAGTTTTGACACTGAAAGTCATGTTCGTCATTTTAAGAGTAAAGAGGAAGTAATAGAACGTTATAATAAAAAACTAGATGTAGTTGTAACTGCTGTTGTTGGAGCTCCAGGAGAAGACCACCACATCTACCTATGTAAAGGAATAAAAAAATGAAATTGATGATGAAGATAAAGAAAAAAGTAAGTTTTGTAGGGTGGAAAGATTACGCAAATGTCATGACGGAGTATTCTGCAGCGATTAATAGTCATTGTGACGAATTTGAATCCAAAGTTATATGTGAAGTTTCACACCCTATAAATTTCCAAAGACAACACGACTATAACCTAAACGATATGGATGATGAAGGTAATCTTATCCCTAGAAAAGATGATGTCGATTCCGCAAAGAGTTGGTTATTGGATTCGGACCACATAATATTCGCACCGGAAAGGTCCCCATTCCAAGAGGATTTCGCACCTGAAAAACTACTAAATAGTAAGGGAAATAGGAGTGTACAAAAATATTTACAAACTTTTAATAATGCCGGCACTGAGAATCCTATAAAGAGATTAACTGGGATAGGTAGGATAAATGAAATGACTGGGATTAACCTTCTAGAAGATACAAAAGCTGGAAAAAACAAAAACATTCATTTATATCACACTGGTACACACTATAGAAATAATTTCCAGTTGTTCAACCTTATTGGTATTAATCATTTCAATAAACTAATACATGGGGTTGATCTTTATCGACTCTCTTGGTACGACACAACACCAACAGACAGTATCGATAAACCTGGTATATTCCCTCAATTTATGGGTTCGTTTATGAACTCTATCGGAATTGAGGAAAAGAGTAAGAAGGAAAATCACGTTACTTTGTACACCTCTTACGATAAAGACTTGGATAAGGAAAAGATGAAGAAGTTAATAGATAAGAAGTTTGACACTGATGAAATTATTATCTTCCACGCTCCAACCTCTAAGGAGATGAAGGGGACAGACTTAATAACCTCTATTACAACACAAGTTATAGAATATATAGAAAAGAACTCTACCTCTAAGACAAAAAAGAAGTTTAAGTTTATCACACCACAAACATATGAAAAAACCAAACACTTATGTGATAAAGAAACTGGGTGGATAGATAATAGTGAAATAATGAAACTAAAAGAAATGTCTCACATATACATAGATGAGTTTAACCCATTTGTTGGTTACTTTGGGGGTAGTACCGTTGAAGCACTAATGACAGGGAATATAACTTTTGCCACTATTAATAACTTCACACCAGAGGCTATGGAGGCCGCGAATAAAAACATAGAGACCTCAG
>Ga0209711_10001088_pt1:0-17500 | contig 27155 bp, 14 predicted proteins | sample ArcticOcean_MG_C_7_FD_187441 | JGI IMG/M metagenome (GOLD analysis project Ga0209711, IMG submission 187441) | Marine microbial communities from western Arctic Ocean - ArcticOcean_MG_CB11_88 (SPAdes) (version 2) | ecosystem: Environmental > Aquatic > Marine > Oceanic | place: Arctic...
GGGCATCTCGAGTTGCTGCAGTGGGCGCGCGCGAACGGCTGCCCATGGGACGAGGGAACGTGCATGTGTGCGGCGCAGGGTGGACACCTCGAGGTGCTGCAGTGGGCGCGCACGAACGGCTGCCCGTGGGACGCAGGCACGTGTGCGCTTGCGGCGAAGAATGGATACGTAGAGGTGCTGCAGTGGGCGCACGCGAACGGCTGCCCGTGGGACAAGTGGACGTGCTTTGAGGCGGCGAAGGGAGGGCACCTCGAGGTGCTGCAGTTGGCGCGCGCGAACGGCGCGCCGTGGGACGCTGACACGTGCTCGGCGGCGGCGGAGAGCGGGCACCTCGAGGTGCTGCAGTGGGCGCGCGCGAACGGCTGCCCGTGGGACGAGGTGACGTGTTGTGGGGCGGCAGGGGGCGGGCACTTCGAGGTGCTGCAGTTGGCGCGCGCGAGCGGGTGCCCGTGGAGCGAGTTGACGTGCGAGTGTGCGGCGACGTACGGACACCTCGAGGTGCTGAAGTGATTGCGCGCGAACGGATGTCTGTGGGACGAAGAAACGCTCATAAATGCGAGAAAACGGGGTCATCTCGAGGTGGTAAACTGGGCCATAGCGAACGGCTGCCTTGGACAGTAGCGAGACCGTTTCGCATCTACGTTTCCTTCACAAAGCGTTCGATCAGCGCTTCATACGGATTTCTTTCATACTCACGGTTACAGATTACAAGTCGCCTCAGCGATAGCCGCCCCACTCAACTCCTCACTCTCTCTCCCCTCGGCGCTTGTTTAGATCGCCGCGCCTTTCGGGTACGGCCGGTTGGGCGCCACCGCGACTGACATGCCGTCCAGCTCCTTTTTAAGCACCACCTGCGACGCCATCCTGCTGATCGGCCCGGGGTTTTCCGCGATATCCTTCAGCAATGTGGTTTCGTCCACGGTGAGCTCCGGCATCAACGCCAGGACGTCTCCGGGAAGCGAGACGTGCGTGTCGGGTCCTTGTCTGAGTGACACCTCAGGCACCACACCCGCGAGCGTGGGATTGTTGGATTCGGCGAGCGCCTGCGCCAGGGTTTTGCCGATCTTCCCCTTCAGCTTGTGACGCACGCCCTCGATCACGACGGTGACGTCGATACTGCGTCGGGAAAACGGGGGAGGGAAGCAGGTCAGCGGGGAGGGGTGGTGGGGGAGAAGGCGCGGGTGGTGGTGGTCGGGATTTTTTTGAAGAATGCGCACGTACGATCGTTCGGCCACGGTCACCGGAGGGTTCGAGGCGGTGCCGAACCACGCACGCGCGACCGCGGAACCACCCGAAGGCCGTACACCGAGGATCGCTCTTCTAAGAGCCATCTCGCGTTGCTCTGTGATGTGCGGCGAAGAGTGAGATCGTGTTGGCGTCGGAGGGAGATTCGTCCCCAGTCTGTTCGTGGTAGGAAGACAAAATCTGGGGTGGGTCGGAAGTGTTTGGCAAAATGGGAGACGAGTGTGATAGCGCACGTCGAACACGAAACTCTGTCGATCAGACTGCTAGCTAGATAGTGTACTAAAACAAGTTAAGCCCGTGTTACTGGTTCGCGCTTCCTCCTCCTCCGAACTCTGAGTTGAACCATCGCTCCATATTTTGGTCCATAGCCGGCGTAAACGGATCCGCTTGCGGTACGCTTTGCCCGATTTCGGCGTTCCCTTCGCCTTGCCCGGCGATCGCCGGGGTGGGGGCGGGGCGGCGCATCACGATTTTCAGGGGAGGCCGGCTTCCCGAAGCGTCCCCCCCCCCCCCCCCCAGCGCCACGCGATATATCCAGCGGCGAAGGGACGGCCAACGCAGCGGCTGTGGAGACCCGCGCCTCCCCCGCCGGCCTCGCCGCACCTAAAGGCGACGCGACTGAGGTCCCGGTGGAAACCCTCGAGCGCGACGCCTCCGCTGCCGAGACGCTTGACCTTTGATCGTAATACGCGCTCGCGAGCGCTGAGTACGCCTGCGGGCTATTCAAACGCTGCGTATCTTGCGCCGCGCGAAACGACGCCGCGATCGCATGGGCGGCGGTCTCCACCGCGACCATAGCGGCGGCGGAAGCCTCCACCGCGGCGTTCGCCGCCGCCGCGCGTTCGCGCTCGCGGTGAAGCGTCGCCGCCGCCTCCGCCATCGCCTCGTGATCATCACTTGAATTCCCAGAGGGTGCTTCCTGGGCTTCGTCACTGTCGCTGTCACCGATGACGATCACGTCATCCTCCGGCGCCAACGGCGGCGGCCTCCCACGCCGCGCTTCCAAAACGGCGCGACGCATCTCCTCCTCCTCGTCGCTCTCCTCGTCCGTCTCCGACTGCAGTACATCGCCACTCTCAACCTTGGTGGGGGTCACACCAGCGGTGGCGACTACTCCGTCCCGCCCCTCTGGTTTTACGTCCCCAGCGTAGTTTGTGCTGTGTGTCGCAACCGTGGTTTCATACTCGCCGCTCGCCTCGCGCAGCTCGGGCGGCACGTGAAGCACCGAACCGCCTAAACCAAGCACCACGCCGTTCATCGCGTCGGTTTCCACCCACGGCGCGCCGTTCGCGTTCGCATTCCCGGGCGGCCCACCGTCGTCGCCCGCGACCGGGCGCCACCGCCCGCTCGGCTCCACTTCCACGCGCGACACGTTCGTGGATTTCCCGTCGCGACTCCGCGCGCGAAGCACCCCCAGCACTCGCGTTAAAAAGCCGTCCACCACCACGTCCCCGGGGCGCCCCTCGGCGCCGCAGTGCGGACACGTCCACTTGCGCACGCCTTCGTTGAGCTTGATGTACGTGTCCAGGTCGAACACGGCGAGGGAGGTGCACTTTTTGGTTCTCGCCGGGGTAACGCAAATCTGCCCGGAAATGGGACACCGTAGGGATAAAATGGCGTTATCCTCGACGATCATGTCGTCGTCGTCGTCGCCGGCGCCGGCGCCGCCCAGTGCGCGCTCCACGAAGGCGCGCGCCGCCGGGAACCCCGCGGGCGCTGGCACGAGTCCTTTGACTTGGTCCAAACTTCTCCTTTTCGCGATTCGAATCACAAGCGAAAACGACCGTCGGTCCGCGCACGACATGAACAAAGAGTTTTGCCCCACCGCGAGCAGCGCCAGCGGCACCTCCACCACCGGGTCTCTGCCCGCTTTGCCCATGGCGTTTCCCGGGTTCCGGTACATCACAGGCAGCGGGGCTTGGTTCACGCGCAAGGTCGCGGTGAACGGCCAGTGCAGTCGCGCCATCACCGGGTCGTCAATCAACACGCAGCTAATCTGCAGCTGGTACTCCCGCTTTTGCGGCGCGTGTTGTTTCGCGTCTTTTTGTAACAAAAAGTACTGCTCCGCGGTCAACACGAACGGCCTTTGCAAGCTTTGCGACGCGCCGTTCTGTCTGGTCATTCGTGTTGGTGACATCACGACACCTGGTGTGGAGACCAGTTTCGGGACATCCGCGGCAGCCCAAAACGGGTCGCACGCCAGGACCCTCGCCCAGACGCCGGGATCCGGCGTATTCTCCGCGCGCGCCGCCGCCGGGGGCGCCGGTCCCGGGTGGTCCCTCGGTCGCTTCTCGCCCCTTACCGGGTTCGCGCCACTCCAATAAACACTCGGCCTCGTTTCGTCCCAGTTCTGTCCCCGTTCTTGCGCGAGTTGCCTGTGCGCGTGCTTAATGACATTCTCAACTGTTGGCTTGCCTCCCGCGTGCCGCACCAAAATCGCGCTGCTGCCCATCTCGGTCAAACGTCGCACCAGCTCGGGCTTCGGGCCTGTTTTTGGCATGCCCAGCGCCATCAGGATTCCAGTAAGTTCCTTTACACGCAGCGACGCGATTGACGTTAACAACTGGCGGTCGATCAAGACGCTGTCTACGGCCCCCGCCGGCCGTCCCGGCCCCCCATCGCCGGTCAGGTCGTACACCATCACGAAAAGAGCGCGCCGCGCGACAAAATCGCCCTACTCGTCTCGTCGTCTCCGAGTCGGACTTGGTTCGAGTACCACACGACCCTTACCCTTGGTGGGGGTCACACCTTTGATGGCGACCACTCCGTCCCGTTCCTCGCGCGACACAACCCTCAAGGGTGCGCGTCTCCTCCTGATGACCAGGGTGGGGGTTGAGACGCCTTTTCTCGTGGGTCCTAGAAAACTCGACGTGGGCGGCGCAGGCGCAGAGTGTTGCTTGCTGGCTGGTCGATTCGCGCGAAACGAAACTGCTCGTCTGCTCCGAGGTCTCCGCCTCGGCCTTGTGGCGCCGCTTTTTTGGAAAAAAAAGTGTCAGTCTTGTATGGGCAAACAGTGATTGGATTTGGGAAATTGTATACAATCTTCATCAACGCGTTCTATGAACGATCGCACTTCATCGACGCGCTCTCTCGTGCTTCACATCGCAACCGCGCGCGTACTCGCGTAGCTCTTCTTCCGCATCCCCACGACGTGTTCGTCGCTCGGGAGGTTGTGATGTTCGCCATGCGGCCGAGCGCGATCGCGATCGCGGCTCCTGCCCGAGTGCGTGGCCCATCCGCAAAGGCGACTCGCGGCACCGCGCCGGTGCGTTCCGCCTCGAACGCGTCCTCCAAGGCCTCGCTGCCCCGCGCCGGGCTCACCACCCGTGGATGCGCGATGCAAGTCACGTCCGCGTCCGCACTCCGCGTCGGCTCGGCGCGCGGCCGCACCGTGGTGCGACGCGCCACCCCCGAAGCGTCCTCCGATACCTCCGATGCGGTGGAGGTGCCTGTGGAGGACCCGGCGCTGGCCAAGGCGGCTGCGGAACTCGCGGCTGCGCTGGAACAAATGGCCACCGAGCGCGAATCGCTAACGGAGACAACGATGGAACAGCGGCAAAGGGAAGCCAAGGCCCTGGAGTCACAGGAGGACCTGGAGCTCGTCGCCACCAAGCAAGCGCAGCTCGCGGCGACGGCGTGGGAGGAACACGCGGAATCCGAGGAAGCCGTGGCGCGGCGCTCGGAAAGGTCGGACGCCGCCTTCGAAGCCATGGGCGAGTGCGAAATCGTGGTGAACGAAATCAAGGCGCGACGCGCTGTTTTGGAAACCGCAATCGCGGCGGAGTTGGCGGAGGATGACATCCCGAGCGTGGACGACGCCGCCAAGGTTGCGGATGGCGCAGAGAAGGCCAAAAAGGTGAAGAAATCCGAGCAATGGTGGCTCGTTGAGGACCTCACCATGGAAACCGCCATGACCGTCATCGTCGAGCGCTTGGTGGAAGCAGAAGTGGCGTTCGAAAAGAGCAAGGTGGACAAAGCCTCGTTCGAGGAGAAGTACGTCGCTGGGGTGCAGTTGGCGGAGATGGCAAAGGAACGCGCGCGCGCGGCGGATCAACGCGCGGCGGACGCCATGACCGCGGTGGAGGAGATGATGGAGCGCGTGCTTGAAGCTAGAGTGGCGTGGTCCGAAGCGGAATCCTCGGTGATTGAGCTGGACGAGAAGCGCGCCAAGCTCGTGAAGGATGAGGGCTTGGAGGAGGAGGAAAACTGGGTGAAAACCGAGGTGGAGTGCGAAGAGGGGGACGAGGAGTGCCTTGAGGCCTTACAGAACGCGGTTCCCGCGAACGAGATGCCCACCGTGGATGCGGATACGCTGACGAAACAAATGGACAAGTCCGTGGACGAGGAACCGGCCGCGGCGAAGTTTGAAAAGCCCAAAACCTCCAGCTCCAGCAAGTACACCACCGGCAAGTATTTCTCATCCTCCGAAGAAAAAGCCAAGGGCGCCTCACTCGCCGCCGGCATCGTGCTCGGCATTGGATTCTTCGTCGGCATGTTCCACCCCGGCGCGATGCCGCTTCGCAAAGCTGTTTCAGGCACCGCCGCGCAGGTCACCGCCACGGTGGAGGGTGGGTACAAATCCGTGGTGTCCAAGATTCCCGAATCCGAGCGCAAACTCGCGGAGCACGCGTACGAAGAAGCGCACGAAGCCGGTTTGCTCGATGCCCTTGTGCTGTTGTTCACCTCGATCTGCGCGGTGACGCTGATTTCCAAGATGCCCGGTGGCTCGCCAGTCCTGGGTTTCCTCATCGGCGGCGCCGTCGTGGGGCCGTACATGCTGAACCTGATCGGCAACGTCGAGCAAGCCAAGATTCTCGCCGAGTTCGGCGTTGTTTTCTTGTTGTTCAACATCGGCCTCGAGCTTTCCCTGGAGCGCCTGACCGCGATGGCCAGGCTTATTTTCGGCATGGGCGCCGCGCAGATGGTGCTGACCACGATCGCGGTCGCGGGAGTTGCCGTGGCGTGCGGGTTGACCGTCCCCCAAGCCGTCGTGGTCGGCATGGGGCTGGCGTTCTCCTCCACAGCGGTGGCGCTGCAGGTGTTGCAGGACCGCGGGGAAAGCGGCGCGAGGCACGGAAGAGCCACGTTTTCCGTGCTCCTGTTTCAGGATCTCACCGTGGTGCTTGTGTTCATGTTAGTCCCACTTCTCGCCGGGCCGGATTCCGGGAGCGTCACCGCCATCGCCGGGTCGCTGATCAAGGCGATTTTCAAAACCGTCGTCGCCATCGGCGCCATCATGGTCGCCGGACGCGGGATTTTGAGGCCGGTGTACAACCGCATCGCGAAGCTGAAGAACGCGGAGGTGTTGATCGCGACGACGCTGTTCACGTCCTTGGGCACGTCCCTGCTGACGCAATCCCTCGGGCTCTCCATGGCCCTCGGCGCGTTCCTCGCCGGTTTGCTCCTAGCGGAAACCGAGTTCCACCTGCAAGTCGAATCCGACATCGCCCCGTTCCGCGGGTTACTGCTCGGGCTGTTCTTCATGACCGTGGGCATGCAGATCGACCCCGCCACCTTGTTCGCCAACTTCCCGTCAATCATCGCCATCGCGGTGGGGTTCCTGGCAATCAAAATGGGCGTCATGGCCATCTGCGGCCCCCTGTTCGGGGTGCCCATGCTCGCCTCGCTCAGAGCCGCGGTGTACATCGCGCCCGGCGGCGAGTTTGCGTTCGTCACGTACGGCCTCGCCGCCGCCGCGGGTTTGTTGCCCATGGCCATCGTGAACCAGATTAACCTCGCCGTGGTGCTCACGATGGCCATGACGCCGCTGTTCGCCAGGTAAGTATTTCCCAATCACCACATTCCGCCTCCCTGATTGCCCATACAAGACTGACACTTTTCTTTTTACAATCAGCTTGGGGTCAAACTTCAAAAAGTACTTCAAGGATGAAACCTCCGTGGCGTCGTTACAGCCCAAGGAAGGGGACGCGAACGACCTTTCCGGGCACGTCATCATCGCCGGGTACGGCCGTACGGGGAGCATGATCGGCGAGCTTCTCAGCCAACAGTTGGTTCCCTTCGTCGGGCTCGACGTCAGCGCGGATTCGGTGAGCAAAGCCAGGGCCAAGGACTACCCCGTGTTCTTCGGCGACGCCGGTAGTAACGCCGTGCTGCACGCCGTCGGCGCGGAAAAAGCCTCGTGCGCCGTCGTGACCCTGGACACGCCAGGCGCGTCGTACCGCACCGTCTGGGCGCTGAAGAAGTACTACCCGCACATTAAGGTGTACGCGCGCGCGGGCGACATCAAGGAAGGCCTGGAGCTGGAGAAGGCGGGGGCCAAGGCGGTTGTGCCTGAAACCCTGGAGCCGTCCCTGCAGCTCGCAGCCGCGGTTCTTTCCGAAATGGACATGTCCAGCGATGACATCTCCGTCGCCGTGGATGCGTTCCGCAGGTCGCACATGGGCGAGCTGCAAATCCTCGCGTCAAACTCCGGGTCGAGCTTGGGATACGGGCTGCCCAGGGATTTGCAGAGCATCGATTTGGAAGACGGCGAGGAGCTAGTGGAAGTAACCACCGCCGCCGCCGCGTAAGGCGTTGGCTCGAGTTGATTGAATTGCAAGGAGAACATCTGGTGTTGCACGTCTTTTTTGACTTCCGTTTCGTACATACGAAGGTAATAGAAGAGCTCTAGGGAGACGCAAGTAACGAGAGACGTAATGAAACAGTGGTTACATTTTTATTCTCACCTCTTTTTCGTATCGGGTCGGGTGTCGTCTTTCTACCCAGAGCGCCTGGGTTTCCGTCGTCACACCGCGCCGGCATCCCTGAGCATATGTACAATCGCCGTGTGTCCCTCTCGAGCGACGGTGACATCTTCGACATCTTTGGATTTCTTTTTGTTCTTTGGCGTCGGTGCGGACGGTAGTGTCCAGTGTCGAGATTGATTCAAGAAGCGTCACTCGGAGTGGGACCGATTTCCAGTATTTTCTGAGCAGGCCCGAGGAGTTTTTGAGCCTCTGCGCCTGTACCTCGCGAAGCTGGCGGGTTGCGATTTCGTGGACGAGTTCGTGAAAAAACAACCCTTTGCCGAGCACGGACGGGAAGCGCCGCCGTTGGAGAAGGGGGTTATGCGCAGGGCGAGGGCAGGGGGGCAGGCGGCGGCGGCGGCGGCGAACAGAACAGAGAAGCAGGTTGAGAAAGGCCGGTGGTAAACACCGCAATTCTAAAAAATTCAACCTACTCCATCTTGAAGCCGCTGTGTATGGCGCAAACGCCGCCCGTCAGGTTTTCGTAATCCACGCTTTTGAACCCGGCTTCCAGCATCATATCCTGCAGCTTCTCTTGTTTCGGGAACTTCCGAATTGATTCCACTAAGTACTGGTACGACTCCCTGTCTTTCGCGACGAAATCCCCGAGCGCGGGTATGACGTTGAATGAGTACGCCTCGTACAAAGTTTTCAGGGGTTCGCTCTTGACGTGCGAAAACTCGAGACAAAAAAACCGCCCGCCCGGTTTCAACAGCCGGTGCGCGTCTTTAAGCGCTTGTAACGTGTTTGTGACGTTCCGTAACCCGAACGCGATGGTGTACGTGTCTATGGAGTTATCTGGGAAAGGCAGCTTCTCCGCGTTGCCTTCCACGAACTCCAGACTCGCAACCGGGTTCCCGCGCGCGTCCGTGGCCCGCCCTAACCCAAACTTTCGCGACCGTTTCTCGCCCTCGCGCAACATGAAAGGGTTGATATCGCTCACAACGACCCTGCCCGCCCCGGACGGGTCGTTTCTCGGCTTGCCACCACCACCAAGGCGTCGCTTAGACGCTTCCTCCGCCCGAAGCGCCCTTAACACACGGAACGCGACGTCGCCCGTACCGCCCGCCACGTCGAGATGCGTCATGCCAGGAAAAACACCCACTTTCGAAACCAGGTAGTCTTTCCAAACACGGTGCACGCCCGCACTCATCAGGTCGTTCATCAGATCGTACGACGGCGCCACCTTTTCGAACACCTCGCGAACCAAACCCTCCTTCTCGGAAGAAAGCACGTCCTTGAACCCGAAGCTCGTGGTGGTGGAGCCGGAGGCGCGATCGAAGGCCGCGTCGGGCGATTCCGCCTCATCCTTGGATCCAGACCCGAAGCCTGCGTGTCCGGTGGATGACATGAAACGCGCGCGTCCCGCCACCGCGTCCCGCACGGGGACGAGCATGCGCCTCAGCGACGACGACATCGTCAAAAACAGCACGTCGCGTGCAGGATGAGTGGTGCTTGATGAGACTGGCGACGTGGCTGAAAGTTTTTTGGCAATTCTGTTGTGAGTTTTTATCCCTCCAAGGGAAAAACGAGCCATCCCGAAGCCACTCGTCACTCGTTGCGTCGCGGGCACGATGCGGGTCCTTCGTTGCGACCGACGCCGCGTTTGGAGCGCGACGGTGTCGAGTCCCTTACGAGCCTCCATGCCAGTTGTCTCGCTGTTCTTCCTCGCCCTGCTCGTCGGTGGGGCGGCGTCGCCGCACTTGCACGACTCGCGTTTAACGTTTCCCACGACTCGCGTTCTGGCCGAGATTCGCGACGCACACCTGTCAGATGCCGGGTCGTCGTCTGAAACCCCATGCAGCAGCCTGAATGGCCCGGTTTGCCCCGTCGCGATGCTGGAAAGTTCCACGGACCAGGACGACGCGTACCAAGGAGACGGCGAAAGTGTGTTGGCTCGAGTCAATGCGCTTTCTGTGGAACGCGCCCAGGTGCAGGCGCGGCGCGCGCGCGAAGAGAGCGCGACGCACAAAAAGAAAGCCATGGGTCTGGAGAAGGAGAGACTGGCGAGGGTGCGCCTTGCAGAAAAAGTACAAGTACTTACCGACGGACGCGAGGACCATTCCATGTCAACACAGGATACGACAATAAGTGACAACTCACGTCGCAAACTGACCGCGGCGGAATACTTTGCGGCGATGGCGTCGGCGTCGGCTGATGTTCAATGCGCCTTGTGCGAGGTGCTTGCAAAAGAGTCGCACGCGTTCGCCGGTACGGCAACAAAGACAGGAGGAAAGCAACCCGAAACGCGCGTGCTGGAACACATCCGTGAGCTGTGCAAAGGCGACTTGCCGTTGCTGATGCACTCACTCGCGATACTCCCACGGCCGCCGGACGAGACGGGCGACGAAGTCGAGGATGCAAAAAACAAAAAACGCTTCGTGCTGTGCGAGCGCGACGGCCAGAGTTCCTTGACCAACTTCGAGCAACGCGCGTTTCAAAGCGCGTGCGCCGCCGTGGTGGATGCGGTCGATTTGGAGTTGGCGGAAATCGCCGTGGTGGCTGCGAAAACGACAAAGAAAACGGAAACGAAAACAACGCAGGCGGCGTGCGGGTCGTTTTGCGACATAAAAGTCGAGAACGACAACGCAAAAGAAATATCTATAACAGAGCAGGAGTCACTTAAAGAACCCGCCGATGTATCGGCGGAGGAAACGTTACTAACAAGCGGGTTCGACGGCGGCGCGTGCATGTACTCCGCGAAAGGGTACTGGGCCTGGGAGGTGTGTTTCGGCGGTACGGTTCGGCAGTTCCACGCCGAATATCCAACAGTCACAAAGGTCGTGAGCCTTGGTGTTTTCGAAGCGCAAGGCACGGGGGGCGGCGCGTTGCCCGAAACCGACCTGCCGCCCGCCTGGCGAGAGCACCGGCTGCGGTACGTGGAGCAGTTCTTCGTCGGCGGTGCGATGTGCGGTGGCGTCCCTACCGAGGCGAAACCGAACCGACAGGTAGGCCTTGGGCGCGCGCGGAGAACGGTCGTGCGGTGGGCGTGCGCCCCCGACGGAGTGGAACGAGTAACCACGCGGGAACCGAGCCCGTGTGTTTACGTCGCGACTGTGTTTACAAACGCGCTTTGCGCGCATCCGGAATTCAAACCGGTCCCACCGGTGGGCGGGGAACAGTTAGAGTAATTAGACCACTTGTAAGATATAGACACCACGACAGTCAACGGAATTAGACGTCCGTGTAAGACCCGAGTAATTAAGGGTGAACATATATCGTTTAAAAACACAGCATATCTTCCCTCGTGTTTGTCTTTGTGACCTGTCATTTACTTCTTCCCCTTCTTCCGCTTCTTCCCGTGGTCGGATTCGCTCGCCTCGTCGTCGTCCGCCGCGGCTTTCTCTTCCAGCTCGTCCCAGTCCATCCCCGAGTCGCTCAGCTCCTCTTCCTCGTCATCCTCGGATTCCACCATGGATTCCGACTCCGATTCCTCTTCGGATTCCTCCTCCTCGGAATCATCACTTGGTTCGAAATCAGACTCGGACTCCTCGCCTTCGCCGTCTTCGTCGCCGTCGAGGTCGTCCAGTTCGTTGTTCAAAAACTCCCACCCGCCGCCCTCAAGCCACTCGTCCGGGTCTTCCTTGATTTGTCGCAACAGCGGCTTCCAGTTAAGGTTCGACTTACCTTCGTAGTACTTGATGTCTAAGGTACCGAGCCACTGCTTGATGTTATCAAGGTGCTGCACCGGGATCTGGTCGATCCGGTGCGCGTCCCTCGAAAAGTCCTTGAAAATAACAGCCATGTCAAAGTTCTTCAAGTGGAAGCCCACGCGCTCCAAGTTCACGACTTCGATGTCGTTCGCGCTGATCACGAGGGGCGGGAACTCGGTGAGCTCCACCAGGCACGACGCCGTGGGCAGGATTCGGACCGTGCTCTTGAAAGGCACGCCGTCGAACGCGAGGTCGTGGTACGGCGAGTCGAACTCCAGGTTCAGGTTGGGGAAATCTTTTTCCCAGATATCCTGAACCTTCCTGCAAAACCCGCTGAACTCCTTGTGGATGCGCTTCTCACGGTCGCGCTCGCGCTGTTCTTCCTCAATCTCATCCGGGTCGTACATGTTCCGCCGCCCCCCGTCAAGGCTCTGCACCGCCTCCATGATCTCCATGTAGAACTGCACGTCCTTGGTCTTCTTCTTGCCGATCATAATAGCGTCGTGCAGGTGGAAGTGAATAAGGGTTTTGATCTCCTTCTTGGCGGGTTGGAAAAACGCGTACTTGATGTTACTGTAAATCACGTCAACTTGTTCCTCCGCCTTGGCGCCGACGTACCGCAGACCGTTGGTGTGCGCTTCCAACGTGCCTGCTTTGCGACCGCCTCGGCCGCCGAACGTGGGCATCATCCACAAACCAACCAGCCGGTGCACCCTGCCGTGCGACAGCACCAGCCGCTCTTGCCTCACCAGCGTCGCGCGCTCGGCTTTTTCCGTCTCGCGCGTGCTGACGGTGCGCTTCAGCGCCCTCATCTCTTGGACCACGTAGTTGGCGTGCTTGTTGTCTGACGACCTGAAGGACACCTCCCTGAGGAAACTAAGGTCGGGGAACTTCACGTTCGCAGGGTACTTCGCGTTCGCCGCGGTCGCGCCAGGTGCGGTGGGGGCGTTGAAGTTGATTCGGATGAACGACGCGCCCGCGTCTTGCGTGACGCTGACGGACTTGATTGCCATGACGTGGAACGGAACGAGCTGGCCGTGGATTGGCAGGAGCACGGATTCCGCGTCCCGGTCGACGGTGATCACCGGGTCCGCGCCTCTTGGCACGGGGACGTCCGCCATGCGTTCGTACGCCTTGAAATCAGACGTGGCGCCACCCTTCCCGCCGCCCGCCTCGTCGTCCTTCGCGCCGACCAAACGCGCGTACGTCTCGCGGTTCTTCTTGTCCGCCAAAGTGGCTTGCTTGCGCCGTCTTGCGTCTTCATCCGTGGGGCCGCCTTCCTCGCCTCTGGTCTTGGCGTCCAAAACCACGCCACCCGCGGCGATGGTTTTGGCCTTGGCCTTCGCCGTCTCTTTCGCGTCGTCTTCGTCCTCGTCGTCGTCGTTGATCTGGTACGAGATATCCTTCAAAGCCTTGGTGACACCGGAGGTGAGCACCACGGGTGCGGCGCCGTTCGCGCTGACACACGCGGTGTCCGCGATGATAACCGCGAACGTCCGTCCCTTGCTTCCCTCCTTGGCCTTTTCGTTCGTCAAACCCGCGAGCGCCATCTGGATGTTGTAGCACTGCCCAGCCTTGATTTTCTGCGCGGCGCCCCTGGATTTGGGGCCGAGCACCAAGCTTGGTTCGCGAAGCTCGAGCCCTATGGCGGTGCCGACGTTCTTGCCCAGCTTGGCGACGAGTGAGACGCGCGTTTCGGCTGACAAGCCGCTCGCGTTCTCAAGCGCCGCTTTCGCGGCGTCGTGCGGCGCCGCGAGGTCGGCGCCGTCCACGAGCGCGGCGAGCGCGGCTTCCTGCGCGGCGAGCGCCGCGGCGTACACGTCCTCCATTTGTTTGCTCGGGTCGATCATCAGCGTCCGTGCGATGTTGGCGCAATACTGCGTGTGCCTGGCCCCGAGGGAGACGCAAATGACGCCGTAGTGCACTTTCTTGTCGCTGGACTGCGCGGACATTTTGAGTTCGTACTCGCCCCCCGATTGCAGGATCGGCGGGTAGCAGATATCCACGTCATCCGACTCGATGTCCTTCAGCCCTAAATTCTTCGCCGGGTCCAGAATCTGGTCCTCGATTTCCTCGGAAAGCTTAGCGTGCGACACCTTGGTTTCGTCGTTCACGATCCCCTCCACCCGCTCCACGGTCCACGCCATGGCTTTCGCGGTGAGCTTCGCCGCTTGTTTCATCAACAGGAGCTCAGCGTCATCCTTGACCGCCATGGCGTCCGCGAGCCCGGAGGAGATCTCCACCACGGAGACGCTTTTCGTTTTGAGCTTCTCTGTGCCGTATTTCGTGAGCGCGCCTTCCGAGGCTTCCTTGGCGACCATCCCCACGACCAGCGACGCGTCCACGACGATGGCCACGAGCTCATCCGCCTGCGCCTCGCCGTCTTCGCCTTTGGGTTTGTTGTGCACCACAACCGTCACCCCGGCGTCCGCGGCCACCGTCGCCACCACCGTCTCAATCAACTTGGCTTTCTTACCCCCGGTCACCACGTGCAGCTCGGTTTTCGTGACAAGCACCAAGGTGTCGGGGAGCTCGTACCCGAACAACCAGATCTGCAACGCGACGCTCTTCAGGTACCGGAGGTCATCTTCTTTGTTCGCCCCTGACCCGATGAGAAGCGCGTCGGCGCCGCCCCAAACCGCGGGGTTGTCGTTCCAGCTCGTCATCAAGCCCTTCAGGCGCGTCGCGCAAAGCGCGGCATCGATCGTAGCCATGTCGCGAGTTGCAACCGCAGCTGTGCCCTGTGCACTGCGGCTGTTGAGATCGCGAGAGAAGACATCTTGAGTTTTGAATTTCGAGTTTTCGATACCAGTTTTCGGCGCGGCTTCTGCCGACTTTTCGGTTTTCGCCTAGCAAAAAAGCGCATCCGCGTCATAGTAATTTGACTCCACGAGGGGAGGACCGCGAACCGCGCCTGCATGGCGCGGCTCACGCTCCCTGCGTCTCTCGTCGCGGTCGTGGCCGTGGCAGTGGCCGGCTGGCTCGCACAAAAACCGTCTACCTCCCTTGTCAGTGTTCTGTCCCGTCGTCTCCTTCAAGAAGAACCCATGCCTGGTTCTCTGCTGGTCCCGGCCTTCATCGCTGCAGCGGGAGATGCCTGTGTCGGCCGCGAGAACGCGTGTGACCTCGCGTTCGCGCTCGAGGCGGTCATACCACGCGCCTCGCTCTGGCCAGATTGGCCGGAAGTATATCACTATGCTGAGGCGGGCGATGCGTTTTCAGATGAGATTTCTGAAGAGTTCAACGCCCTAGGCGACGGCGAGGCCGGTGACGAGTCCAGCGCGCTCGGAAACCGCGAGACCGGCGGGTGGGAAGAGCTGGACGGTATTGTGGCGCTGAACGGTGTCGCCGCGCGTCTGCTCGCGCTCGCGCCCGGACCGGACGCTCGCGCCAGCGCTTTGATGGAGATTCCAATCGCATCCAAGGCGATTGTTACGCGTTTTTTTGGCGCTCTAGGCGCTGTTCCTCTGATGAAAGAGAAAAAGACCACGACGCGCGGCGTTCGTGGAAGGTATATTCCAACCGAACGCACGCCTTTCGCGAGAGGGCACTTCGGGGAGGTGTGGCGCGCGCGCGCGGTTGGTGGTAAATCACGAAATCAAATCGAAAACAAAAAGTTCGTACTGAAGCGCGTGTTGGTCGAGCGAGGCGAGGAGATTCGCAACGCCGGCCGGAGGGAGGCGTATTTCGGCCAGCGCGTCGCCGGCGGCGCGCACGTCGCGCGGTACGAATCCGCGTTCGAGCTCATTCCAGGTGACACGCGAGTCGGGGCGGAAACAGAGCTTTGGTTGGTGTTTCGCGACGAGGGCGAATCCCTGGCGTCGCTGATGTACACGGACGGGGATGAGGATGCGATACGCGAGGAGGCGAGGAGTGATGACGAAGGCGAAGGAAAGGAGAAGGAAAAGGCAAACATCGGGGGCGGCGGTTTGCGCGTGGTTAAACCGAGCCGGTGGTGGCTCAAGGCTCGCGCCACCACGGAGGGAAAAGAAACGCTTCGCGAGATGCTAAGGCAAGTTTTACAAGGCCTCGCTTTCACGCACGACTCTGGTGTAGGCCACCGGGACGTGAAACCCGCCAATCTTCTCGTCGCGTGGAGTTCCTCTGGCGACGACGGAGATGACACAAAGCCTGGATCCGGCGCGTTTCGACTTCGCCTCGCTGATTTCGGCTCCGCGGTGGACGAGCACGCGTTGGCCAACTTGTACGGCACAGAAGGGCCGTCGGCGGCGCAGCAGACCCTGGAATACGCCCCGCCTGAAAGCATCGGGATGGATACGGTTATTGCAACGAAAAAGGAACGTCACTCCAAACCGAAGCCGCGAACCGCGGTGCGGCGGTACGCGTCGTACGACGCGTGGTCGGTGGGCGTGCTTGCTCTGGAGGTGCTTTGTTTGGGAACACCCAAGGTTTTCGCCTCGGTGGACGGCAGAACCGCCGCCGCGGTGACGCGGCGGCTTCAAGGCGCGAGCGAAGAAACCAAAGAAATGGCGCTTCGCCTGCGCGCGATGCTGGAGCTGTGCGTGGTGCCTCCGAGTTCCGAAATCGCCGGGGTGTTGTCGTGGCAGTGCACGGAGGACGCGCTGTTTGCTCGGCTGAAAGCACGCGACCCGACCGGGCGGGGGTTGCACTCGCGGTGGGCGCTTCGGTTGGTTCGCAGGTTGCTTTCCTGGGATCCTGGGGATAGGCCGAGTGCGGAACGGGCGCTGCGTCACGCGTACTTTAGAGAGGGCGGCGACGGCGGCGGCGGACGGGGGTGGCGATGTCCGCGCACCGCAAGCGAGTTTGAGTTCGCCGACGAATGCCGAACGCGATGCGCGGAGACGTGCGAGTAGTTTTAGATAATAGTACAATATTACAAAGGTTCGGCTTGTCGTGTCAAACGCTGTTCGGCTTGATAAACACCACGGTGATGTATTTCGATCTGTACCGGTGCGTGGTGCCCATGACTTGCACGCCCGTTAACGTGTTGCTCCTGTCGTTGTACACGTGGTTGAGCACCACGTGTTGCGGCCGCGGTAACAAGTTTGGCGACTCCGGGATCTGCGGTACGTTGAGGAGGGTGAGGTGCAGGTGCGGGGGGCACGCGGGGGGCTCTTTCGCGAAGTCGTCCGCGGTGAACAGCGCGTTGTTGTACGAATCAGGCGGCGACGAAGGCGCCAGGAACGAGTCCAGGGAATCCAAAATCTCAGGCACGTACTCCTGCACTTCCAACACGTTGTTCACGTTTCCCATCTCGTCGTACATCGCGGGCTGATCCGGTGCGTATTTCCACTCCCCGTCCACGATGAACTTGTACTGATACACCCCCGGGGGAAGCATCTTCACGATGGCGAACTCCCGGTTCCCGCTCCGGTGCAACGCCTGCCGCGATTGCCAGTTATCAAAAGACCCTTCCACCTCAACCACGGAACCGCCTTGCGTCCAGTTCACCGCCACCGGCACCAGCGCCGCGGGCTCGGGCATGGAGGTTAAATCAGGCGCCGCCCCGAACCCGCTTTGCACGTGCGCGCCGGGATAAATGGGGATTGGAGAACTGGAAGGAGGGAAGGGACGGGGGGTGTCAGGGCGTGAACCGGGTTTGCGTTTGGAGTTTGGAATTGGAATTTTTTACAGGTTTGGGGAGCGAGAAGTGGCGCGGCGAATGATGGGGACCGGGAAGGGACCGGAATGGGTGTCACCGCGCGACCCAGGTTCGCGTCTCATGTGCTGCGCGCGTCGGGAGTTTGTCACGCGCATCTCACGCAGAGAACGTACCCGTATGTCAAAGGCGGCATGGCCATGCCCCCGTCGGTGACGTGCCCCCCAGAGGGAGGCACATTAGGGTTGGCCGGGGCCATGCGCCGCGCCGACGTG
>Ga0209711_10001091_pt1 | contig 27095 bp, 29 predicted proteins | sample ArcticOcean_MG_C_7_FD_187441 | JGI IMG/M metagenome (GOLD analysis project Ga0209711, IMG submission 187441) | Marine microbial communities from western Arctic Ocean - ArcticOcean_MG_CB11_88 (SPAdes) (version 2) | ecosystem: Environmental > Aquatic > Marine > Oceanic | place: Arctic Ocean...
TCATGCAATGTTTGCAAATCCTTGTCTAGTTCAGCTACTTTTTTACCTTGTGCTACAGTTCTGATAATAACTCCAAAACCTTTTGGAGCTATACTTTTGACCAATCTTTTTAATCTATTTTTTTCTTCATTAGATTCTATCTTTTGAGAGACTGAAATTCGATCAGAAAAGGGTACTAAAACTAAATATCTTCCAGCTATTGATAGCTCGGAACTAATTCTAGGACCTTTTGTTGAAATTGGTTCTTTTATAATTTGTACTAATACTGTCTGATTAGGTTTTATAGCTTCAGCTATACTGCCGTTTTTGTCAATTTCTTTTTCAAATGTAAAATTTTCAATTGAGTAATCTTTTAATTTACCAGAGATAATACCCTTAATAAATTTTAAATATGTTGGTAATTTAGGTCCTAAATCGTGATAGTGTAAAAAACCATCTTTGTGGTACCCGACATTCACAAAAGCAGCATTTAGTCCAGGAATAGATTTCCTTATTTTAGCGATAAAAACATCACCAACACTATATTTACTACTTTCTTTGTCTTTTTGAAACTCAACTAATTTTCCATCTTTAAGTAATGCAAAATCAACAATATTTGAACTAGAACGTATTATTAGTTCTTTATTCATAAAGTTATTTTTTATTTATGCTGTGCATAAATTGATTATTAAATTTAATGTAAGTCGACAAACACATGAATACGAAATCAGTTATCGTAAATTATACATGAATTTTTTTTCAATGAACTTAGGTAGAAAGAATAATTAATTATTTTTTCTTGTGACGGTTAGCTCTACGTCTTTTTTTACGTTTATGCGTAGCTACCTTATGTCTTTTTCTTTTTTTACCACTTGGCATAAATTTTATTTTTTAAATTAATATTTATAACATAAATTATTTAACCTGAACTTTTGTTTTCACTCCTTCTAAAAATGTTTTAGCCGGTTTAAAAGCGGGAATATTATGAGCAGGTATTTTAATTGTAGTATTTTTAGATATATTTCTTCCTGTTTTTTCAGCTCTAGTTTTTACAACAAAACTTCCAAAACCTCTTAAATATACGTTTTCACCATTCTCTAGAGAAGTAATTACTTCTTTCATGAACGATTCTACTGTTGCTTGAACGTCTGCTTTTTCTATTCCCAGTTTTTGAGAAACATTAGATACAATTTCAGCTTTTGTCATTTATTTTATCAGTTTTTTTTATGTTTTTTCAACGCCAGCAAATATATGTATTTTATATTCAATATTTCAAGGCTATTTAACTTAATTTATTGATAATAAACTTTATTTTTACTCACAATCTTCTCAATACATGAATTTTACCACTCAAATCAATAATTGGTATTATGTAAATAAAAGAAATCTTCCATGGAGACACAACAAAGACCCTTACTCTGTATGGCTTTCTGAAATTATACTTCAACAAACAAAAATACAGCAAGGACTTCCATATTATTCGCGATTTATGGAACGTTATCCAAATGTATACTCACTCTCTGATGCAAAGGAACAAGATATTTTAAAGCTGTGGGAAGGCTTAGGCTATTACTCCAGGGCACGAAACCTTCATAAAACAGCAAAACTCATCGTAAGTGATCATAAAGGAATCTTCCCCACAACTTATTCTGAACTATTGAATCTTCCAGGAGTCGGTAAATATACTGCGAGTGCAATTTCCTCAATCTGTTTTGAAGAAAAAAAAGCTGTGCTAGATGGAAATGTTTTTAGATTACTTTCACGCTATTTTAACATTGATACTCCAATTAATTCTTCTTTAGGGATAAAATCTTTTGAGAAACTATCTTTTGAGTTATTACCAAAAGTTAATATTGGTGATCATAATCAAGCTTTAATGGATTTTGGTTCTACTATTTGTAAACCAAAGTTAGCTAATTGTGATGTTTGTGTTTTACAAGAGGGATGTAGTGCCCATTCTAATAACAAAATATATTTGTTACCAGTGAAGACAAAAAAAACTAAAGTGAAAATTCAGCATTTTAATTTTTTAATTTTCATTTCTAGTGATAATCAAACTATTATTGAGAAAAGAGATGAAAAGGGAATTTGGCAAAAACTTTTTCAGTTCCCATTAGTAAAATCTGATGAGGAATTAAATAACAGTAATTTTTTTAACAATCCTCAAATAGCAAAAAAGCTTATGTTATGTGATTATAAAGTTAAATTAATAAATAATAAACCTCAAATCCATATGCTGAGTCACCGAAAGTTACTTATCAAATTTTGGGAAATAAAATCCAGTAATTTAATTAAAGATTCTATCGCTATTAAAAATTTAGATAATTATCCTTTCCCTATTGTATTAAGTAGATTTATTAAGTCGTATTTTCGAACAATTAAATAATATTTTCTTAAATTTAAATAAAAAGATGACTGGCACATTAAATAAGGTAATACTAATTGGACATTTAGGAGACGATGTTAAAATTCATAATTTCGAAGGTGGTGGGTGTATAGGCAGGTTTCCTCTTGCTACAAACGAATCATATACAAACAAACAGACAAATGAAAAAGTCACCAATACTGAGTGGCATAATATTGTAGTTCGTAACAAGGCAGCAGAAATTTGTCAAAAATATTTATCTAAAGGAGATAAAGTATATGTAGAAGGAAGAATTAAAACACGTAAATGGCAAGATGACAAAGGAATTGACAGATATTCAACAGAGATTAACTGTCAAGAATTCACCTTTTTAAATACTAAAAATGAAAGTAGTAGTTCTAATACAACTGTTGACACAAACACTAGTACTCAACCGACTGTCAGTTCAGCTGAGTTAAATGATGATTTACCATTTTAATTAAACCTTTATTAATTGAATGATCCTCTAATATATTACAGTTTAATACTAGTAATCCTCCTTATTTTTTCAGGTCTTATTTCTGGTTCGGAGGTAGCTTTATTTTCATTGTCAAAATCTCAGATACAAAGCCAAAGAAACTCTAGCTATATAGAGCTTCTTAAAAAACTATTGTCAAACCCTAATAAATTACTTGCAACTATTTTAGTAGCTAATAATTTTATAAATATTGCTATAGTTATTTTATTTACTCAGATAGGAAGTGTTTTATTTGAAAGTATAGCGTCAGCTGCATTAAAATTTATTTTAGAAGTTATATTAGCTACTTTCTTAATTTTATTATTTGGTGAAATATTACCTAAAATTTATGCTAGTAGAAATAATCTTGCATTCTCAAAATTTGTTACTTACCCACTTTTATTACTAGATATTATTCTTACTCCTTTTAGTTCTCCAATGCAAAAGCTATCTAATTTTATTAAAGATAAATTGAGCTTTAAAAAAGCTAATCTAGACCTAGCGCAACTCTCATATGCTTTAGACTTAACTAGCCCGGGTGAAACAACAAAGCAGGAGCATAAAATATTAAAAGGAATTCTATCTTTTGGTAATACAGAAACGAGAGAAGTAATGCGTCCTAGAATTGATATTCACGCATTTAGCAATACTCTCAATTATGAACAAATTTTAAAAAATATTGTTAAAAATAGTTTTTCAAGAATTCCAATCTATAAAGATGATTTAGATAATATTATTGGAATATTATATGTTAAAGATTTATTACCTTTTTTGGATAAAAAAGAATTCAATTGGTTATCAATTTTGAGAAAACCATTTTTTATCCCAGAAAATAAAAAACTTGATGATTTAATGCAGGAATTTCAAGAAAAAAAAATCCATTTAGCTATTGTTGTTGATGAATACGGCGGGACGTCTGGAGTGATTTCTCTTGAGGACGTAATTGAAGAAATTGTTGGAGATATTTCTGATGAATTTGATGATGATAGTTTATCATTTTCCAAACTTGACAACTCAAATTATATTTTTGAAGGTAAAACATCTATGAAAGATTTTTATAAAATATTAAGTATTGATTCTAAATCTTTTGATGCGTTTAAAGGTGATTCAGAAACTATTGCTGGATTTATTTTAGAGATTTCTCAAAGTTTTCCAAAAATAAATAGTAAGGTAATTTTTGAAAATTATACTTTTACAATAGAGTCTGTAGATAAAAAACGAATCAATCAGGTAAAAGTTACTATTACATGAATATTAAGTTAAGTTGTTATTTACTTATTATTATTTTCTTTAGCTCATGTGAAGGCATAGATTTACCTAAACCCAATGCGTATTTAAGTTTAGATTTCCCAGATCCTAATTATTCTAAAATAAAATTTGATAATACAAATGTGAGTTTAGAAATTAATAGTTCAAAAACCTCTCTTTTAGATAATATTTCTGAAAGTAATAGCGAATTATTTTTATCTAAAACGCTGAGCTATCCATTTATTAAAGCTGATATTTTATTAGAATACTTTAAATTAAATAAATCTAATAACTTGAATTATAGATTAAAATATCTCAGTGATTTTACGGCTATACATTTAAAAAAATCTTTAAGCCCACCATCCGTTCAGGAGTTTGTTAATGAAAAGACAAAAGTATTTGCATCCATAATAAATATTAAAGGAGATATAACCTCTCCGTATCAGTTTTATGCTACTGATAGTACTAACAATCTTATAATTGGAATTTTAAATTTTAAATCTAATACCAAATATGATTCAGTCTTACCTGCTTTAAATTATCTTAAAAATGATATTTATCATTTGATTGAATCCTTAAACTGGAATGTGGACAAGTGAATATGAAGCTAGAAAAAAAATGGATATATCTCATCGCTTTGTCATTAATATGGGGGAGCTCATTTATCTTAATCAAAAAAAGTTTAATTGGGTTATCTCCCCTACAAGTTGGCTCTTTGAGAATAGTATTCTCATCAATAATGATTTTTTTAATAGCATTTAACAAAATTAAGACTATCCAAAAAGATAAATGGAGATGGATTGCTGTATCGGCAGTTATAGGCACATTTTTTCCTGCATTTTTGTTTGCATTTGCAGAAACTCAAATAGATAGTGCAGTGGCGGCTATATTAAACTCACTCGTTCCAATGAATACAGTTCTTATAGGCTTAGCTGTATTTAAAATATCTACTACTAAAACACAATCTGTTGGAGTGATTATTGGTTTTATAGGTACTTCAGTGTTAATAATATCAGGCTCTGATTTAAATCCAGATCAAAACTATTTGTACTCAGGATTAGTAATTATATGCTCTATTTTATATGCAACTAATGTTAACTTGATAAAAAAATATTTATATGACGTTAATGCTGTAGCTATTGCTGCTGGTCAGTTCTTTGTTATTTTTGTTCCATCAATAATAGTTTTAGTTTATTCTGGATTTTTCGATTTAGAATTTAGAAACAATGATTTACTATATGATTCTTTATTATACGTTTTACTTTTATCTTTTTTTGGCACAGCAATGGCAAAAATATTGTTCAATAAGTTAATTCAAATATCTTCTCCAGTCTTTGCTTCATCAGTGACTTACTCAATGTTAATTATATCTGTCCTGTGGGGTATATTAGACGGCGAACTTTTTAATATTAATCAAGCAGTTGCTACAATTTTAATAATAATTGGAGTTTATTTATCTAACAAAAAAAAGCCCATCGATTAAGATGAGCTTTTTTTTAGATTGATTGTTTTTATTTTTTTTAATAGAAGTCCGAGTCTTTTAATGTAGTGTTAAATAAAACCTGAGTAGTATTAAATTCAAGTTCTTGACCACCAGCATTTACTAACATAAAGTAAGGGACCATTATTCCATTCACATTTCTATAATCTCCAAACTTTGTAGATGATATATTTTTATTTTCATCTTCTTCTTCTATGCTGATTAAAAAGCTACTTGTGATACTGTAATACCTATAAGTAGTCTTATTATTCTTAACCACTTTAACTTTATAAACATCATCACCATCAATTGAGTTAATGCTAACTAGTTCAGTTTCGTCTTCAGTATAGTATAACTCATCAAAAATTCCTTGAACATTTTTAGCTTCACCTAACTCTTTTTCAGTCATCATCACTTTTTGTCCTTGTTGCTCCATATATCCTTTTTCACCACTAAAATTTCTTTTCATAAGAGACATGGTTTGCCCACCCATATTAGCTTTCATTTCAAAAGATACTTTATTAGGCATCATTTGTTTTGAAGTTGCTTCTGGAGCAAATGGAGCTCCAGGAATTGTAACACTTGCTTTTGTTACTAGTGTGTTAATTGTGTTAAGTTTACCTTTCCCTCCAATAGATTCAATATAATTATTCATTACATCTACCGCAGACATTCCTTCAGGAATAGCCTTATTAAACACTGGTTTAGCAACTGCATTTGCATATTTATCAAAGTAATTTATTGGAAACCCTACTTTCTCTAAGTTTTCAACAACATCACTACCTTTTCCGACAACAATAATCCTAGTATTCGCAATTTTAAAATACTTATTAGCGACTCTCTTTATATCTTCAGCTGTAACAGCATTTATTTTTTCCAAGTATGTTTCATAGAAATCTTCTGGTAAGTCATTTAATTTAATATTAAGAGCGTAATTAGCAACTGTCTGTGGGCTTTCCAGTCTCATTATGAAATTACCAACATACTTAGCTTTTGCATTTTTTAAAAGCTCTTGATCGACAAGTTCAGTTCTAATTCTGGAAATTTCATTTACAATTTCAGTGACTGCGCTGTCAGTAACCATATTTCTAACTTTAGCCCCTGCTCTAAATCTTGAAACTCCATATCTGCTAGAGCCAAGACTTGAGTATGCGCCATAAGTATAGCCTTTATCTTCTCGAAGGTTTTTAAATAAATAACCTTCACCACCACCACCGAGTATATTATTGGTAATTAGTGCAATAAAGTAATCTTCGTTGTTCATTTTTAAATCCACATTATTAGTAACTCCAATACTTGATTGAGTCGCGCTTGGAAGATCAATAAAATTAACTTCTGTTAAATTTACATTTGATGTAAGTGCAGGTGTGTTTTGGTATGTTTTTTTTGCCTTTTTCCAAACACTAAATTTCTCTGAAATTGACTTTTTCACCTCTTTGTAATTCACATCTCCAATTACCACTATATATGCATTATTAGGATATGTATATTTTTCATGAAATTCAATTACATCTTCATAAGAAACATTATTAAGAGTTTCTTCAGAAACAAACTCGCCATAAACATGATTTTTCCCGTATGACAAAGCATTACCTACTCTTTCGCTAATTGCATCAATACTTTTTTCATCTGCTTTTAAACCTTCTATGTATTGTTCTTTTGTTTTCTCAAACTCTTCAACTGTTAATAAAGGATTTATAATTGCATCTGCCATTAACTCTAGAATTCTTTCAGAGTGTTTTGTCAATGAGCTTGCAAAACTACTTCTAAACCCTATATTAACATTTGCCCCTAAATAATCTATTTCCTCGTTAAAAACGTCTTTGTCAATTGATGTCGTCCCATTTCCTAGCATTCCTGCAAGAATATCCAATACACCTGACTTATCTCCCTCAACAATAGGGGTCCCATCAATTCTTAAACTATAAGAAACCCTTGGTAACTTATGATCTTCAACCACTAAAACTTTAATACCATTTTTAAGTTTAAATTCTTTAGGCTTTTCAAGTTTTATTTTTGGAGTTGGTCCACCAACTGGTAGTATTGATCGGTCTAATTGTGCGCTAACATTAAAAGATATTAGCAGTACTGTAATTAACAATATTATTCTATTTTTCATTTTAAAATATTTTTAATTTAGTTATTATTTAGAAGGCTTTGGTAAGTATTCAATGTCTACTCTTTGATCCTTACCTAAATATTTTTTAGCAACCATTTGAATTTCTTCTCTAGTAATTGATCTATATATATCTATTTCTTTGTTAATTAGATTAACATCTCCATAAAGCATATAGTATCTGGCTAATGAATTTGCAATTCCAGCTATGCTTGAGTTTGAATTAACAAATCGATTTTCGAATTTATTTAATAGTTTCCCATATGATCTTTCAGAAATCAACTCGTTTCGAACTTTATTAATTTCTTCTTCAATCTCTTCTAGTAATGTATCAAGTTCTACTTCCCCTAACGGTAAGGCTAGTATAGCAAAAATATTATAGTCTACCTGTCCTAGGTTTATCACTTGTGTTTGTAAAGCTTGTTTTTGTTCATCAACAAGTTTTTTGTAAAGCACTGAGCTCTTTCCATCACTTAAGTAAGTAGAAATCATATCTAAAACATACGCATCTCTTTGCGCGAAGCCAGGAGTTCTAAATGTAGCCAATAACATAGGAATTTGTATGTTTTCATCATAGGCTACAGCTTTTGTGTTTTTAGTTATAGGTTCTTCTTTTGGAAAGTTTCTTACAACAACATTTCCAGTAGGAACTTCATCAAAATATTTTCTTACTAATTCCTCTGTTTTATTAGAGTCGATATCTCCAGCTACAATTAAAACTGCATTATTAGGGCCATAATAAGTTTTATGATAATTTCTAAACTCTTCTAATGTTGCAGCATCTAAATGTTCCATTTCTCCAATCACTTGGTCTTTATATGGGTGAACCTTAAATAAGTTATCATTCAAAGCTTTAAGTAATTTACCATATGGTGCATCATATCTTTGTCTTTTTTCTTCTTTAACTACTTCATTTTGAGTATCTACACCTATTTGGTCCATGACCGGGTGTAGCATTCTTTCTGATTCTAGCCATAGTCCTAACTCTAGTTTATTTGAAGGAAAAGTTTCATAATAGTATGTTCTATCCTGAGAAGTATTAGCGTTAAAGCTACCTCCATTTGCAGGAATGATTTTCATAAATTCACCCCTACCTATATTTTCTGAACCTTCAAATAAAAGGTGTTCAAAAAAGTGAGCAAATCCAGTTCTATTTCTGTCCCCATCTTTACCACCAACATCATACATAACTGAAGTTGTTACAACTGGCGCTGAATTGTCTTGATGTAATATAACATGTAGCCCGTTATCTAGGTCAAATTCTGTAAAATCCACATTCTGAGCAAATAAGTTAATATTGCACAGAGCAGCTGCAGAAAATAATAAAAGAATGTTTTTCATTTTTTTTAAATTTTAGTTGTTTGTAAAAATATAGTTTTAACTTTATTAGAGTTGTTAAATAATTATTAAAAAATTAGTTTGGGAGAAAAGCTAAATTACAATTTTTTTTATATATGTATGCTAAGTATAATAATCTATGTTACTTTTAAGTCAAAACTTTTGTATGTTAACTTATAACCTTTATATTTGCACTCGTTTTTAAACAAAAAAATTAATAAAAAAATTAAGCTATGTACGCAATTGTAGAGATAGCAGGGCAACAATTTAAAGTTGTAAAAGACCAAAAATTATTTGTTCATCGCTTAGAAGGTAAGGAAGGTTCCAAAGTAACATTTGACAACGTTCTATTACTTGCTAATGGTGAAAAAATATCAGTAGGCGCCCCAGCTATAGACGGAGCTCAAGTAGGAGCTACAGTCTTAAAACACTTTAAAGGCAATAAAGTTATTGTATTTAAAAAGAAAAGAAGAAAGGGTTATAGAGTTAAGAATGGTCACAGACAAGCATTAACTGAAATCTTAATTGAAAATATTTTAACTTCTGGGGCTAAGAAAGCCAAAGCTGTTGAGAAGCCAGTTAAATCTGTTGAAAAACCGATAAAAACTGTTGAAAAATCAGCAAAAAAAGAAGCAAAGACTAAAACCATTGAAACAAATAACATAGATTTATCTAAGCAAACTGTTACTGCTTTGAAGGCTATGGCAAAAGATCAAGGGGTTAAAGGTATTTCGTCAATGAAAAAAGATGATTTGATAAAAGTATTAAGTTAAAAATTAAAAACTATTAATCATGGCACATAAAAAAGGAGTAGGTAGTTCTAAAAATGGTAGAGAATCAGAATCGAAACGTTTAGGCGTTAAGATATTTGGTGGTCAAGCTGCTATTGCTGGTAATATTTTAGTTAGACAAAGAGGAACTGTCCATAACCCAGGAGAAAATGTTTACGCAGGTAAAGATCATACTCTACACGCAAGAATAGATGGGGTTGTTAAATTTGATAAAAAGAAAAATAATAAGTCATATGTTTCTATAGTACCATTTGAAGCATAATTCTTAATTATAAATTCAATTAAAAAAAAGCCTTTCTAATTTTAGAAAGGCTTTTTTGTTACTTAATATTTATAGTAACTAGTTTAAAGACCCTTTTTGCTCTACACCAATATAGCTAGCCTTATCTTTTATGATAGAACATAAATGCTTTTTTTGTAAAATCTAAGTTTAGTATTTGAAAAATCATAATTGTATATTTGAATAGTAGATTAGTTTATTAGTCTAGATAACAAATTCATATTTTTTTTTATAGTTATATGCCAATTTATAAAAGTTATACTCCTAATTCTACAACAACTATTAAGGTTTGGAAGATTTCTGAAAGCTACCATGAATTACTTTCTTCTATTGATTTATGTAAAAACACTATTGAAAAACTAGATAAAGTTCAAAGTGATGTTAAAAAATGTGAAATTTTAAGTGTTAGACATCTTTTAAAAGAATTTAAATTATCTGATAACGATCTTTTCTATGATAAAAATGGAAAGCCATTGTTATCAAATAATAAAAATATTTCCATAAGTCATTCGAAATTATTTTCAGCAGTCATAATTAGTGATTTTAATATTTCAATTGATATTGAAAAAGTTAGTGATAAGCTAGCTAAAGTTTCTAATAAATTCATAGATTATGAATACTCATTTCTTGGTGATTTGGATCAAGAAAAAGAAAGACTTACAATTATATGGTGCATTAAAGAATGTATTTATAAAGTTTCTGAGCAGAAGCTTCCCTTCATATTTAAAAATAAATGTATTGTCACTCCATTTGATTTAAATGATAGTTCAGTAATTTCATGGTTGAAATTTAACAAGCTTATTTTATCTTTCAAATCATATATTCACAGCTTTGAAGGATATAAACTAGTATTTTTAATCCAAAATAAATAATGGAAAGTATAATTGATTTTTTTATAGAATCTTACTCCAGTAAATCATATAGTATGATAATTCTTGAGATAATAGCATTCTTATTTGGAATCATTAGTGTTGTTTATGCTAAAAAAGAGAATATTTTGGTTTATCCCACAGGGATTATTTGCACAGTTATTACCGTTTACATTTTATTAAAAGCTCAATATTTTGGTGATATGATGATGAACATTTATTATTCATCTATGAGTCTTTATGGATGGTGGAATTGGAATAGACTAAAAAATGATAACTCTAGGATTGAAATAACGTATACCAGTTTTAAAGAAAGAATTACTGCTCTTGTATTGTTTGTTTTAACGATTATAGTAACATATACTGTCTATATATTTAATATTACTACAATAGAATTAGTGAATTATATAGATATTTTTACATCAGGGATATTTTTTGTAGCTATGTGGTTTATGGCTAACAAGAAAATAGAAAGTTGGATTTTTTGGATAGTTGGTGATCTAATTACAATACCTTTGTATGCTTACAGAGGATTAGGAATGTTATCTCTGCAATATTTAATTTTTACAATTTTAGCAATTCAAGGATATAATCAATGGAAAAAGAGCTTAGTCAAGTAAAATCAAATTGTATTAAAGTTGTCTTATTTGGACCTGAATCAACTGGAAAAACTACTCTCTCTAGACAATTAGCTAGACATTACAATTCGGTTTGGGTCAGAGAGTTTGCAAGACAGTACTTACAAAACAAGTGGAATAATGAAAGAAAGACTTGTGAACCGTCTGATTTAATTTCAATTGCTAGTGGTCAAATCAAGTTGGAGAACGAATTAGCATCTAAAGCTAATAAGGTTTTAATATGTGATACAGATTTATTAGAGACTAAAGTATATTCTGAGGCATATTATATTGGTAGTTGTGATCCAAAACTTGAAAAATACGCAATTGAAAATTCATACGACCTTTACTTACTTACCTATATAGACATTCCCTGGGAAGCAGATGATTTAAGAGATAAGCCAAAACAAAGAGTTGAGATGTTTAACGCTTTTGAATCTGAGTTAAAAAAATACAATAAGCCTTATGTGATACTAAAAGGTGATAAGGAAACTAGATTGAATGAAGCAATTAATTTAATTGATAAATTAATTTTAAATAATCCAAAATAATTTTTTTAGAATAAAAATTACTTAATATATTTGCCAAGTCTCAAAAGGGGTGCTTTTAAGCTGAGATTATACCCATTGAACCTGGAACAGATAATGCTGTTTAGGAATTTGTAACTAACTATTAATTATTTAAAAATAATTGACCCCTTTTTGTTTGATAAAAACTTATCATATGAAAAATCTATTATTTTACTTATTATTAATTTCTACATTACCACTTTTTTCTCAAGAGACCAAACAAGACACAATCAGGTTGCAAAACTTAGAGGAGGTTATTGTTTCCTCTATTCGTGTAAAAAAAAATGCACCTATTGCTTTTACTAATGTTTCCAAGGATAATCTAGGTAAAAAGAATCTTGGACAAGACTTACCTATTTTACTTAATTCTCTAACTTCAGTTGTTACTACTTCTGATGCAGGAGCAGGAGTAGGATACACAGGGATTAGAATTAGAGGAATAAATGCACAATCAACAAACATAACAATAAATGGAATCCCTTATAATGACGCTGAATCTTTAGGCGTGTTTTGGGTGAATATGCCTGATTTTGCATCCTCAATTGAAAACTTACAAGTACAAAGAGGTATAGGAACTTCAACAAATGGTTCTAGTGCATTTGGAGCAAGTATTAATATTTTAACTGACTTAGTTTCTGACAAGCCTTATTTTGAAAATTCTAACTCTATTGGTAGTTACAATACTATGAAAAATACATTTAAATTTAGTACTGGCATACTTAATGATTCTTTTGAATTCTCGGGTAGACTTTCTAAAATAGATTCAGATGGATATATTAAGAGATCTAGTTCAGATTTAAAATCCTATTTTTTACAAGCAACCTACAAAAAAGAAAACACGTTAATAAAGGCTTTAAGTTTTGGTGGCCATGAAATAACTTATCAAGCTTGGAATGGAATTGATGGAGAAACACTTGAAAGTGATAGAATTTATAATCCATCTGGAATGTATTTAGACCAATCTGGAAATATTCAATTTTATGACAACGAAGTTGATAATTATAAGCAAGATCACTACCAATTACATTGGAGTCAAATTATAAACTCTAAATTAACTTCTAATTTGTCATTTAATCTAACTAATGGTCTTGGATACTATGAGCAATATAAAGAAAATGGTGATCAAGATTATATAACAAGAAAGTGGTTAGATAATCAATTTATAGTTGGAAACTACTCATTAAATTATCAAAGTAATAAGCTAAATATGAATTTTGGTTCATCTTACAGTGAGTACGATGGAGATCATTTTGGAAAAGTAATTTGGGCTCAAAACACAGCAGGTATTGAGGTTGATGATCGTTTTTATGATGGTAATGGAATAAAAAAAGATTTTAGTAATTATGTCAAAACTACTTATCAATTAAATTCTAAATTATCATTTTACGGGGATATTCAATTAAGGAATGTTAACTATAAAACATCCGGTAATACATCTGATATTACTAATTTTTCAATAAACAAAAAGTATAATTTCTTTAACCCTAAAGGAGGGTTAAATTATCTGTTTAACAATTATAATAACGTGTATTTTTCTTTTGCAAGATCAAATCGTGAACCAACAAGGAGTGATTATGAGAGTAACCCCAATATAAGATCCGAACAATTAAATGATTTTGAGTTTGGTTGGAGCCTAACTAAGAAAAAATTTAATGTAACTACTAACTTTTATATGATGCAATATAAAGATCAGCTAGTTTTAACTGGGTCCATTGATGATGTAGGAACACCCGTTAGAGAGAACAGTGGAGAAAGTTATCGAACGGGGTTAGAAGTTGAAACAGTTTTTAATTTATCGGACAAAATTTCAATTCTAGCTAATTCAGCTTTTAGTGATAATAAAAACAAAAACTTTGTAACATCCCTAAACGGTGAATTAGTAAATCTTGGAAAAACTAATATCTCTTTCTCACCTGAAATAGTATCAGCTGTAAATTTATTGTACTCTCCAAAAGAAAACATGGAGTTTTCTATATTAAATAAATATGTTGGTGAACAATATATGAGTAATACTAACTCTGCGTTTTCAAAACTAGATGCGTACTCAGTTCTAGATTTTAATTTTAACTATAATTTTAAAAAAACTTTTTTCTTTTCTGAAATAGTATTGTCAGCTGTTGTTAGTAATTTGTTTGGAACTGAATATGTGTCCAACGGATATTATTACACATATGATGATACTTGGACTGATCCTAACATTATAACAACAATAGAAGGGACAGGATACTATCCTCAAGCTACAAGAAACTATATGGTTGGATTAAAATTCAAATTATAAATTAAAAATTAGAAATAAATAGGTTGCTGCCATTAATTTCTATTCTATAAGCTTTAAGACCGCATTCTAGAGCTATTCCTAAAGATTGCCCTGTAATAAGACTATATGAGTTTTCATCAGGGCAATTACTTACACATTCTAGTCCATTAATAGTCATTGTTGAACAGCTTGTAGGTATTCGGTTAGGGTCACTCGCATCCCAAGCTAAATACCCAGTGCCAGAATTTGTGACTATTATACCTCCATTTCCGATATTAGGAATATAAACTGAATTACTTATGAAGTTTAATTGGTTGTATTGAGGCAAATTTAAATTAACCTCATAGTTGACTCCAATATTAGCTAAGTACCTACATTGAGATGAAACTTCATCTTTTTCACATGAAAATGTTAAGGGAATTATAAACATTATAAGTATTGTGATTTTTTTCATTTCGTGAAATTACAACAAAAAGATTTTTCATTTAAATATTTTGTATATTTGATTGTATCTCGTGTGAACGAGATTTTTTGTGTTTATATAAGAAGGTTTAATTAATTATAATGTAATGAGTAATATATCATATTATACCGAAGAAGGGTTAAAGAAATTAAGAAATGAATTAAGTCATTTAAAAGATATTGAAAGACCAAGAGCTTCTAATGCCATAGGCGAAGCAAGAGATAAAGGTGATTTGAGTGAAAATGCAGAATATGATGCTGCAAAAGAAGCTCAAGGGATGTTAGAAATGAAAATATCAAAGCTAGAAGAAACATTGTCTGGAGCTAGAGTAATTGATGAATCTCAATTAGATAACTCTAAAGTTTTAGTTTTATCTAAGATTAAAATTAAAAATAAAGCAAATGGGATGGAAATGGCATATACATTGGTTGCAGATGGAGAAGCTGATTTATCATCGGGCAAGTTATCAATCAATTCACCAATAGGCAAGGGGCTATTAGGTAAGTCTTTGGGCGATGAAGCTGAAATTAAAGTTCCTAATGGAACTATTCAATTTGTTATAACTGAAATATCAAGATAGTGGCATCTATTTTTTCTAAAATAATTTCTAAAGAAATTTCTTGCTATCAAATAGCAGAAGACAAGGACTTTATTGCTTTTTTAGATATCAATCCAAATTCTATTGGTCATACGCTGTGTGTCCCTAAAATTGAGACAGATCACTTCTTAGATCTTGATAAAAATATTTATACTAAATTAATGTCCTTTTCAAGAAATGTAGCTTTAGCTATTGAAGAAGTTGTTGAATGCAAAAAAATTGGTATGTCCATAATTGGACTAGAGGTTCCTCATGTTCATGTACATTTGATACCTATTTCAAATATGGAAGATATGCAGTTTATTAAGAAAGTTAAATTAAGTCATGAAGAATTTGAATCGTTAGCAAAAAAAATAAGCACTACCTATACTTTGTTTAATTCAATTTGAATTATAGTCTTCACATTTTTTTCTGAGTATTTTACAAATATTTTACCATTGTGATAATCTTCGATAATCCTTTTTGATAAAGATAATCCAAGACCCCAACCTCGTTTTTTACTAGTATAACCAGGATTAAATATTTTTTTAAATTCGTTTTTGTTTATCCCACTTCCATTATCAGTTATTGAGACCTCTAAGGTTGTTTTTTGCTCAACAATACTAACAATAATATTGCCATCTCCCTTGATTGCATCTACACTATTTTTTATAATATTTTCAATTGTCCAGCTATAAAGCTGTTCGTTAATTAGACAGTCTAAGTTTGTGTCTTTAGATTTGAACTCAATTTTTACTTTATTGGAGAGTCTTGTTTGTAAATAATCTAAGGACTCTTTTGTTAAACTAGATAAGTTATATTTTTTTAAAACTGGTTTTGAACCAATTTTATTAAACCGTTCACTTATAATATTTAATCGATCAATATCTTTATTAATTTCTGTGATATAGTTTGGGTCTATATTTTTATTTTTTAAAATCTCAACCCACCCCATTAGAGATGTCAAAGGAGTTCCAATTTGGTGAGCAGTTTCTTTTGCCATCCCTGTCCATAGCATATTAAGGGTAGCGCTCTTAGAGCTTTTATAGTAAAAGTAAATTAATGATATAAATAATAAAATTATTAGGATTAGTGCTAAAGGATAATATTTTAATTTATTTATTACATCAGAATTTCCGTAGTAAAGAGTTTCTATAACTTCATTATTATAAGAAATTTTAATTGGTTTGTTTTCACTTTTAAACTTTCTTATTAGCTTACCAATTTTAATTGAATCTTTGGAATTTAAATTATTTATATTATTAAATTCTATTTCTCCATTTTTATTCACTTTTATCATAGGAGTCGTCGAGTTGTTTCTCAAAACTTCTAAGGTAAGATTAGAAATATTATCGTCTTCAAAGGATTTAGTTAGTTCTATTTGAGCTAATGACCAAATTTCCATTTTTGCTCTTTCTTCAGTTTTGAATTTTTGAAAAAACAAAAAAGTGTTCCATAAAATTATAGTAATTATTATCAGAGATAAGGAAACTAAAACCCAATTAGATATATTGTTTTTTTTATTCAAAACTAAATTTGTAAAATATTTATAAATAAATATAATCTAATTATATCAAACTATAATGACATATAAATGATAAGAAATCTTTATTTTAGTCAATCAAATAAATAAATAATTAATCAATAATCGAAATGGAATTAGAAGGAAAAATTAAAATGATTGGTAATACACAAGCTATTACAGACAGTTTCAAAAAAAGAGAAATAGTAATAACAACAAATGAACAATACCCTCAGACTATCATGACAGAGTTTGTTCAGGACAAAGTAGATCTTTTGAACAATTATACTATTGGACAAGATGTTAAGATTAGTATTAATATAAGAGGAAGAGAGTGGAAAAATCCAAAGGGCGAGATTAAATACTTTAATTCTATTCAAGGTTGGCGTATTGAAAAATTAAGTGAAGAAGTGGAATCTAGTCAATTGCCACCAGCAGCTCCATTAAATTCATTTGAAACAACAACTGATGTTAACAATGAAGAGCATGATGACTTACCATTTTAAATATGCATATAACAAAACTTATAGAAAATTTTTTTAAAAGGTTTTTACCTTCCCCTTTTATAATTGCTGTATTATTAACTTTTACTACAATTATTCTAGCTGTCATTTTCTCTAGTTTTAACGATTCCGATTCTTCTCTTTCATTTTTAGAAATTTTATCCTCCTGGGAAAGAGGCATATGGAATAATGACTTGTTGGTATTCGCCTATCAAATGATATTAATATTGGTATTGGGTAATATTTTAGTGTTAAGTGCACCTGTAAATAAAGTAATATTATTAATTGCAAAAAAAGCAACTAGTACCGAAAAAGCTGTTGTTATTGTGAGCTTTTCTGTAATGCTAGTTGCTTTTTTTAATTGGGGGTTAGGCCTTATTTTTGGAGCTATTTTAGCTAGAAAAATTGGAGATTACTCTGTTGAAAACAACATAGAGCTAAATTACCCTTTAGTTGGGGCAGCTGGATATGTTGGGTTGATGGTTTGGCATTCTGGGATAAGTGGTTCAGCTCCTATTAAAGTTGCTGAGGACAACCACTTGTTTAGTTTAATGTCTTCTAGGGAAGACTCATATTTATATGAAAATCTTCCAACAAGTTTAAATTTTGATTTAACTGTTTTAAGTTATGCTAATCTAATAACATTTTCGCTATTATTAGTTTTAGTGCCACTTGCTTTTTATTTTTTATCTAAAAACACATCTACTGATAATGCTACTTTAAAAACCCTTGAACTCAATAGCAAACCTTTGCCTTCAGTTAAGTTAAGTGGGTTAGAAAACTCAAGATTATTTTCTTTCATTTTTGCTATAGTTTTATTGATAGCTTTTTTTTATCAATACTCAGATCAGTTAATTATGTTTAAGATAACGCCTAACAGTCTTAACTTTTTTATGCTTGGTCTTTCTGTTCTATTACATTCAAATTTTAAATCTTTTTTAAATGCATTAAAATTGTCCATAAATGGAGCTTCAGGTATTTTAATACAATTTCCTTTATATTTTGGAATTATGGGTATTATGAAAGAATCAGGATTGATAATATTTATTTCAGACTTTTTTATATCTATTTCTAATGAATTTACCCTACCTATATTTACTTTTTTTAGTGCAGCGATAATAAATGTATTTGTTCCTAGTGGGGGTGGTCAATGGGTTATTCAGGGACCTGTGGTTATTGCAGCTGCCACGGAGTTAAATGTACCTATACAAAAAGTTGTAATGGCGTTAGCTTATGGAGATCAACTTACTAATATGCTTCAACCATTTTGGGCTTTACCATTACTAGCTATAACGAAATTAAAGGCCAAGGAAATTTTACCATATACACTAATTATTATGCTAGTTGGATTAGTAGTTTTTATTTCAAGTTTAATTGTATTTAAATTTTAATTCATGCTAAGTTCTGATGACTTATTAAATTTTTTAGATAAATCTAATTTTTTAAAAATATTAAAAAAAAGATTGTCAAAAGACAAGTATAGTTCGATTGCAAAAACCATTAATTACAACAATCAACTTCTTGAATTACAGTCTTCTTTAGTTGATCTCCAAAATTGGATTTATAAGAATAATAAAAAAGTATGTATCATCTTTGAAGGTAGAGATGCAGCTGGCAAAGGAGGTGCGATCAAGAGATTTACTGAGCATTTAAATCCCAGAATTACAAGAGTGGTTGCATTGCCCAAACCTACGGATAAAGAAAAGGGTCAATGGTATTTTCAGAGGTACATAAAAGAACTACCAAATAATGGAGAGATAGTATTTTTTGATAGAAGTTGGTATAATCGTGCTATAGTAGAGCCAGTTATGGGTTTTTGCAATGATGATGAGTATAATATTTTTATGAATCAAGTGAACGATTTTGAAAAAATGATCACAGAAGAAAATATAATATTAATTAAATTTTGGTTTTCAATAACAAAGCAAACCCAAAAGCAAAGGTTTAACGTCAGACTATCAAACCCACTTAAACGTTGGAAGTTTAGTATTGTAGATAAAGAAGGTCAAAAAAAATGGGAGATTTACACTACATATAAGAAAAAAATGCTGACTAAGACTAACGGTTCAATAAACCCCTGGACTATTATAAAAAGTGACAATAAGCAAAGCTCAAGGTTAGAGTCAATTAGACATGTATTATCAATTTTCGATGATACTAGAGATAAAATCACTAAACCAGTTAAGAATTTATAAATGACTAAGTATTCTATAAAAGATTTAAAATTATTAAGTACTAAAAAGGCGTTAGTGCACCTTTTGACCGAGCCGAATACTACAATTTCAAAAACACTGAGGTATGTCAAATATGAATTTAATTTAAAAAAATTACAGATAGAGCTAATTAAATTACAGAAATGGGTTTCAAATAATGATAAAAAAGTAATTGTGATTTTTGAAGGCAGAGATTCTGCTGGTAAAGGTGGTGCAATAAGAAGAACTATTGAACATCTTAACCCAAGAAAAATCAAAGTGGTAGCATTGCCAAAGCCAACAGAAAATGAAAGAAGCCGTTGGTATTTTCAACGTTATGTGAATCACTTCCCTAGTAAAGGAAATATTGTTTTTTTTGATAGAAGTTGGTATAATAGGGCAGTTGTAGAACCTGTTAATGGTTTTTGTAGCGAAGCTGAATATTTATCTTTTATGGATCAAGTTAATAATTTCGAAAAAATGATAACTGATTCAAATACCTACTTGATCAAGTTTTATTTTTCTATTTCCAAAGAAGAACAATTGAAGAGGTTTAAAGATATTAAAAATAGCTCTTTAAAAAAATGGAAATATAGTAGTGTAGATAGTAAAGCTCAGGAATTATGGAATAAATACACTTATTATAAAGACCAAATGTTCCTCAAGACAAATACAATGAACTCTCCATGGAATATTATAAAAGCGAACAGAAAAACAAATGCTCGAACTGAAGCGATAAATACCCTTCTAGAGAAAATTCCTTATAAGAAAAGCATAGATCTAGAATCTGAGGAAGTTATTTTTTAATTTAAACTATTTATAAATTTATCAACTGAAATGGATTTATCAATGGAGTATTCTCCAATTTTAGTTCTTTTTAGCTTAGTCAATGTAGCTCCAGAACTTAACTCTTTACCAAAATCATTTGCTAAAGATCTTATATAAGTTCCCTTACTGCATTCGACTTCAAAATCTATGTTTGGGATATCAATTTTCAAAATATTAAAACTAAATATTTCAATTTCTCGATCATCAATTATGACATCCTCACCGCATCTAGCTGATTGATAGAGCCTTTTTCCATTTTTTTTGATAGCAGAAAAAATTGGTGGCTTTTGTTTTATTTTACCAATAAATTTTTGGACACTTTTATTAATTAAATCTTCAGTTACATGATCTATAGGGAATGTTTTGTTTGGCTTTGTTTCAAGGTCATAAGATGGGGTAGTAGTTCCTAAAAGAAAAGTTCCAGTATATTTCTTAGTTTGAACTTGGAATTTAGAAATTTCTTTTGTCATTTTCCCAGTACAAATTATTAATAAACCAGTAGCTAATGGGTCTAAAGTACCCGCATGACCTACTTTTATTTTTTTTAGAGAAAACTTATTTCTAATTAACCATCTAATTTTATTTACAACTTGGAATGAAGTCCAATTTAACGGTTTATCAATTAATAGTAATTTTCCAGAGAGATAATCTTCTTTTGTTGTCAATTTAGATCGGTTATTATGGCTATAGTTCCTACGATAAAACAGTAATATGCAAAATAGTTTAGTTTATTCCCTTTCACCAATTTTAACATCCATTTACATGCTAAAATTCCAGTGATAAAGGAGCTTAAAAACCCTATAATAAATATATTTAAATCAATATTACTATAAGAGATTGAATCACTTAAAAAATCTTTAAATATCTTACCGATAATTAAAGGGATGACCATTAAAAAAGAAAACTTTGCAGCATCTGTTTTGTTTACTCCTAAAATTAATGATGTAGATATTGTTGCGCCAGACCTTGAAATACCTGGTATCATTGCAAAAGCTTGAGAAACTCCGATTACTAAAGAGTTTAGATAACTAATTTCTTTATTATTTTCTTTTGCATTTACCGTTGTTAATAGTAGTATTCCAGTTATAATAAGCATTGATCCCACTAAAAGAATATTACCATTAAATAGCATTTCTAATTCTTTTTCAAAGAATAAACCAACAATTACTGCAGGAACCATTGAAATGAGAATATTTAAAATAAATTTATTTTCTTTGTTGATAGACGGAGCAATTGCTCTTGTCAATAATTCGTATATATCTTTTTTAAAAACAACTATAGTGCTTAGAGCTGTTGCAAAGTGAACTACAATTGTAAAGAGTAAGTTTTCAGATGGAATTAAATTACTACCTAAAACATACTTCCCTATTTCTATATGACCACTGGAGGACACAGGAAGAAACTCTGTTAAGCCCTGTATAATCCCTAAAACTACTGCATCAACCTCATCCATTACTTTTCTTGTTTGTTACTTAAAATTGCATAAACCTGTACACCAAACCCAAGTAGTATTAGAGCTGGAGCGAGTCTTATTCTTCTGAAATTATATATATCTGAACTAAATATGTTAGGATCTTCGCTCCCCCCACCTGACATTAGAATAAATCCAAACGCAATAATAACTAACCCTGATATCATTATTTTATAATTCCTTTTATTGAAAATAAAAGTGTTGTTACCTTTTTCTTTTCTTTTTTTTTCTCCCATGTTTTAGTTATATAATTTTTCAGTATTTAAATTGAGGAGCTTTTGAGTTGCAAAATATGTACTTACCCAGCTTATTAGTACTCCCAAAAAAGTTATGATTAAAATCAGGTACATAATATAGATATTATTAATCATATCTATAAATGGTATTTTTTTATCCAAATAGAAAATTGTAGAGTATAATAAAGTAGATGCTATTGCAGAGCTACATAGACCCAAGAAAATATTCTTAATAATAAATGGACGTCTAATAAATTTTTTTGTGGCCCCCACTAATTGCATTGTCTTAATAGTAAACCTGTTTGAATAAATAGCTAGTTTTATGGAATTATTAATAATTATAACTGAAATAATAAAGAGTATTAATGTTACAGGAAATATCCATAATGTTATTTTCTTCAAATTTGTATTCATCATGCTCACCAAGTCCCTATCATATTGAATATCTTCAATAAAATTATTCTCTTTAATTAAATTTGATATGCTATCAATTTTTTTTCCTTCAACATACTTAGAAATTAGATTAATATCAAATGAATTAATCAACGGGTTATAGCCTAATTGGTTGATAAAATCTTCACCAAATTCAGTTTTCATTATTGATACAGCTTCTTCTTTTGAAACATATTTTAAATCTTTAACATATGAGGCAGATATTAGTGAGTTTTTTATTTGATTTAAATCAACAGCTTTAGCACTATCTTTTAAATAGATAGACATTGTTAGTGATTCTTTAAAGTTCTTAGAAACGTTTTTAATATTTACTACAGTAAAACATAATAAGCCAAATAAAAACAGAACCATTGAAATACTCACAACTACAGAGACGTAAGAAGAAAGTATTCTACTTTTTTTTAAATTGTCATTATTCTCACTCATATTTTGAAGTGTAGTTTAATGTAAAAATAAAGAACTAAATCTATATCTAAAAAGATTTTCTATTATAAGAAGAAAATGTAAATTTGTTAGCACACCTACTATTCAATATTTATGAATTACAATTTTCGAAAAATTGAAAACAAATGGCAAACTAATTGGTCTACTAATAACACCTATAAATCTAATATTGATTTAGATAAACCTAAATTCTATGCTCTTGACATGTTTCCTTACCCAAGTGGAGCTGGACTTCACGTAGGGCATCCACTTGGTTACATTGCTTCAGATATTTATTCTAGATATAAAAAACTAAAAGGCTTTAATGTTTTACATCCTCAAGGCTATGATAGCTTTGGTTTGCCAGCAGAGCAATACGCAATTCAAACTGGTCAACATCCTAAGACAACCACTTTTGATAATATAAATACCTACAGAAAACAACTGGACAAAATAGGATTTTCATTTGATTGGTCAAGAGAATTAAGAACTAGTGATCCAAGTTATTATAAATGGACTCAATGGATTTTTATTCAATTATTTGACTCTTGGTACGATTTTAATGCACAAGCGGCTAAAAGTATTGAGGAATTAATTATAATTTTTTCAAACAAAGGAAATAGTAATATTAAAACAAGTAATGATACTGAAATTGAATCTTTCAATTCAGGTGATTGGAATGGTTTTTCAGAAGAAAAAAAACAAGAAATATTATTATGTTACAGAATTGCTTATTTGGCTGATTCAGAAGTTAATTGGTGTAGTGAATTAGGCACTGTTTTAGCAAATGATGAAATAATTAATGGGGTTTCTGAAAGAGGTGGTTATCCAATTGAAAAAAGAAAAATGAAACAGTGGAATATGAGGATCTCATGTTATGCTGATAGACTACTCAACGACCTAGATAAGATTGATTGGAGTTCTTCAATAAAAGAAACTCAAAAAAACTGGATAGGTAAATCTATTGGTTGTTCAGTTTTTTTTAATATAGTTGGTTTTGAAGAAATAATTGAAGTGTTTACTACAAGACCAGATACTATTTTTGGAGTTAGTTTCATGACTTTAGCACCAGAGCATGAATTAGTTCATAAGATAGTTGCAGCTGATAGAGTTAAAGAGGTAAAAAATTATATTAAAGGAGTAAGTACTAAAAGCGAAAGAGATAGAATCTCTAATGTAAAATCGATTACTGGAGTTTTTACCGGAGCATATGCAGAACATCCTATAACTAAGGATCCAATTGAAATTTGGATCGGTGATTATGTACTAGCGAGTTATGGAACTGGAGCAGTAATGTCTGTACCGTGCGGGGATCAAAGAGATTACGATTTTGCAAAAAAATACAATATTGATATCATAAATATTTTTAAAGATGTTGATATCTCAAAGGAGGCTTTTACTAGTAAAGAAAATTTTATATTATCGGGAAGTAGTTTTTTAAATGGATTGCCATATGAGCAGGCAAATCAACAAAGTATGGATTATATTGAAGAAAATAGTTTTGGAAAGAAAAAGGTAAATTTTAGATTAAGAGATGCTATTTTTTCTAGACAGAGATATTGGGGAGAACCTTTCCCTGTTTACTACAAAAAAGGGCTTCCTTATATGATTGAAGAATCTTGTTTGCCTTTAAAACTTCCTGAAATTGAAAAATATTTGCCAACTAAAGAAGGAGATCCTCCACTAGGAAGAGCTGATGATTGGGCTTGGGATAGTGTGAATAATAAAATAGTAAATACTACACTAATAAACGAGACTACTATTTTTCCAATAGAGCTAAATACAATGCCAGGTTGGGCTGGAAGTTCTTGGTATTTTTTGAGATATACAAACACTGCTGAGTCAAATCCAATAGTAAGTAATGATGATCTATCTTATTGGAAAAATGTTGACTTATATATTGGTGGTAATGAACACGCAACAGGTCATTTACTATATTCTAGATTCTGGACTAAGTTTTTATTTGACCGTGGATTCATTGGTTTTGATGAACCTTTTAAAAAACTTATCAACCAAGGGATGATACTCGGTTCTAGCGCTATTATATATAGAGATTCAAAATCTAAAAAGTTTATATCTAAAGAGTTATTAAAAAACCAATTAGTAGATGAAATTCATATTGATGTTAGTTTAATTAATGGTTCTGATGAAGTTGATCTGGTAAGATTAAAATCTTGGCAACCCCAATTTGAAAATGCTGAATTTGATTTTATAAATGACAGATTCAAAGCAGGCAGGAAAGTCGAAAAAATGTCAAAACGATGGTATAATGTAGTTAACCCTGACTTGATTTGTGAGGAGTATGGAGCGGATAGTTTAAGATTATTTGAAATGTTCTTAGGTCCTCTTGAGCAGTATAAACCATGGAATACAGCAGGAATTTCTGGGGTTCATAATTTCTTAAAAAAATTATGGAAACTGTTCATAGAAGAAGATGATATTAAGGATTTAGACTCAAAACCCTCAAAAGAAAATTTAAAGACTCTACATACTGTGATTAAAAAAGTTGAAAGTGATATTGAAAATTTCTCATTTAATACACCAGTTTCAAGTTTTATGATTGCTGTTAACGAATTAACAACACAAAAATGTTCGAGTTTAGAAATCTTAAAGCCATTATTAATTATATTATCTCCGTATGTCCCTCATATTTGTGAGGAATTGTGGGAAAAAACTGGAAATCATGAGTCAATTACTAAAGAGTCCTATCCTGTTTTTGATCCTAAGATGTTAATAGAGTCTTCTAAAACTTATCCAATTTCTATAAACGGTAAAGTAAGGTTGAAATTAGAGTTGTCACTTGATTTAAATAAGCAAGAAATAGAGAAAATTATCATAACTAATCCAGACGTATTATCTAAACTTGAGGGTAAATCTCCAAAAAGAGTTATAGTCATCCCTGGAAAAATAATTAACCTAGTTGTATGATAACATCAGTTATAGTAATCTTTGTTAGTATTCTTTGTTTAGGAATTGCTTATTACCTTAATCCAGAAAATGCTAAATCTTTACTTGCAGGATACAATACAATGTCAGATACTGAAAGAGATAACTTTGATATAGTTAATTATTTAAAGTTTTTCAAAAGTTTTTTTATAAAATTATCTATTTATTCAATCCTAATATTTGTATTTATTTACTTTTTATATGATGAAGAAACTGCAGCTATAGTGTGGACAATTTCTCTAATGGTTCCTTGGCCTTATTATATAATTAAATCTAAAAAGTATTCTAAATAGCAATTTGTCTATCGATTTGCTGGTCTAAAGAAATATAGGTTTCGGTTCTAGAAACTCCTTTAATAACTTGAATTTTCTTGTTTAATATTTGCATTAAATTTTCATTATCAATACATAATATCTTAGTTAAGATACTCCAATTCCCTGTTGTATAATGACATTCGATTACTTCAGGTATGTTTTTTAATTCGCGGACTACATCTGCATTATCTCCTGCTTTTTCTAAATAAATACCAATAAACGCCATAGTCTTATAGCCAAGAACTTTTGGGTTAATTATAATTTTAGAGCCTTCTATTAATTCTGAATTTTCTAACTTTCTAAGCCTTTGATGAATAGCGGCACCTGAAACCCCAATTCTTTTTGCTATTTCTAAAATAGGAGTTCTGGCATTATTCATAAGTGACCTAATAATTTCTTTATCAATGCCGTCAATTTTTATTGTATTATTTACCTTTTTCATAAATTTTAATCAAAGATTAAGTGGGTTATACCCATAATATGGAACTTCATATTCATTAAATTTTATTCCATAGTCGATTAACTCTTTAAGGATTGGATTATAAATGTTTTTATTTATAGGAAGTTGAACACCCACTGCTTTTATCTTTGAATTCAAAATTGCTAGTGTAGCGATGGCTAACGGTAAACCAACCGTTTTCGCCATCGCAGTATAAGTCTGGTCTTCACCCACACACACCATATTTGATTCAATTTGATATTTTTTATTATTTAATTCATACCCAAACTTATGGTACATTACTATCATGTCTTTGTCATTAG
>Ga0209711_10001096_pt1 | contig 27030 bp, 36 predicted proteins | sample ArcticOcean_MG_C_7_FD_187441 | JGI IMG/M metagenome (GOLD analysis project Ga0209711, IMG submission 187441) | Marine microbial communities from western Arctic Ocean - ArcticOcean_MG_CB11_88 (SPAdes) (version 2) | ecosystem: Environmental > Aquatic > Marine > Oceanic | place: Arctic Ocean...
GGAGAGACTCAATTATCGAGAGCTATACCAAAACTCCCACCGAAAACAGTAACACGGGTTGTTCTTGCCCCTGTACAACCAAAGACACCAGTAAATAAGGCTAAAGCGTATGCACGTGCAGTTGCTGCGATGAAAACTGGGGTGGTACCCAAGAAGAGACCGGGGATTGCTAGATAATAAATAATATATGCATATTATAAAAATGTTACTGATCGTAATACTCATCATTGCGAACATGTACATTCTCTGTCAGACGGGGAAAAAGAAGCTTTTTGATCAGAAGGTGCAAGGGATTAGAAAATGGACGGTTTACGGGACCACGGGGTGTAAATGGACTCGTCAACAGTTGGAGTATTTAAATAATACGAAGAGACACTATGTCTTTATCAATTGTAACCAGGAATCGTGTGATGGTATTGCGGGATTTCCTTATATGGTTCACCCTGAGGGTCAAGTGAGTATCGGGTACACTGAATTTTAAAGGCCTCGTACAACGCTAAGGGCGATAGAGAGGACAAATGCTTCCGAAAGAGTGTTAATAGGTTTGAGTATAGTTATATGTTTCACGAGAGACCGGTTCCAAAGAAGACGGATCAAGAAGGTGGTGATAAGAAGGGCCAAGGTGTACAACAAAAGCTCTCTGACCATGTCAGTGCGAGTCTCGGAATTTACAACGTCTTTAATCATTTATTACATGTCGATATTTTTTTTCTAAATAGATACTAAGATGACCAGTCTCCCCCTGAGTGGTTCAGAACCAACATTTTCAGATAGGAAATGGTCTACTCCAAAAGGTGTCGGGAGCAATAATTGCTACGCCTATGCTGTGGGGGATTATGAAGCATATAGGTGGCAAAAGTCTATTCCAGGTGATCGGTCAGGACTTTCTAATAAAGGTCACAACTACACCTCATGTAAGGGTTTGTCAGACCGCGTTATTTCTGATAACCCGAAAAAGGTTTATAAAGCCCGAGCAAATGAAAAGTGTAAAAAGGGGTATTACAAAGTTATGATGTTCGTCTCACCTGGGAGACCGACAAATTATATTCGACATGGTGACTTCCATTTCTATAAGCAACATGGTGTCATCGAGTATAAGATCAAAATAGGTGACACTGTTACTTCAGTGGCAAAGTTCTTCAAAATTCCCATCTCCCGAATTCAAAAGGCTGGAACTTTCAAGGTTGGCAAACGTATCGTTTTTCGTGCCAATGTATTTAGTCATAAGCGTGGCTGGGCTACGGGTCCTCTCCTGAAAGATGCTCGGGGTAAAATGATCAAGGATCCACGAAAATCTTCGAGGGATTATTCATCATTGAATTATAAACTGTACTGTGGGTCATTCTGTGTCAAAAACAGAGGGATCAAAGTCGGAAAGACCCATCCCAAGATCGGCAAGAATACTGTCTAGGTCAGGTTGATTTTCAACATCAAAATTGATATCAAATAGATCTAATACATCAAATATAGATTCTTCATTCAATGACACAGAGTTTGCGGCTGCTGTGTGATTGTTCTGAATCGTAACTATAATACTAAACTGAGATGCGTCAAACACTTTTCTACATGTGGGGCACGTGTTCTTACCTTGGTTTTTCCATGACTGTAGACAGTGGGGATGAAATATATGTCCACATCTGATCGGAGGATTTGACCTCGTCGATCGGACTTCACCGAGACATATAGCACATATGGGCATTCTACAGTAGGGTAGTAAAGTATTTTTCGTAATTTAGCTCATATAAATTAATAAATTTTAGAGGTATTAACAAGAGGTTGGTTGCAGTCTACACATGGGCCAGTACCCTGGTTAGCCGCTTGTATTTTGTTGAAAAGTTCGGGACCAGACTTCTGAAGAAGTTGGCGGTAAGAGTAATTATCCTCGTAGGTAATGTTGTTCTGCTTCATGACATAGTTGTTGAACAACTGGGCTGAAGAGTTCACAGTGAAGCATCGTCCATCGGCCATTCCAAGTCGTTGAGACATATTGTTACTATAAAATTAGAAATTAATTCGTCGGTTGTTGATTGTCTGTATCCACGATTTGAAACCTTTTTTCTTGAGAAGATCCACAAAAGGGTCACATCTGTAACCGAGATATATGTCAAATACATCCGTTTCTTGTGTCCGGGATACACGTATATCAGGATTTTCATTGATATGCTGATTAACAATGTTATAGGCGAATGCAATTTCTTTCAGAGTCTCTGCACCAGTGATGATAATTTTACCGGTACTGAAGATACTGCAAGTAATTTCCTTCATATCATTCGCTGGTTTGAACTTGATCTTGACAGCGGAATAACGATCTGGTTCAAATGACACCTTGAAAATGTCTGAGTACTCTTCAAACCAGTTAGAAACCACATGAAGATTCACGTTATGATTTAAACTGAAATTTGAATTTATCATCACGACACGAAATGAGTCTTCTGGGATATCGTGGTCTATATCAAGAAAAGTCTTGAAAATGTATGTAAGCTGTGTAATGATGCGCTTGCAGTCAAAGAGATCACAGCAGCCAGCGACTTGAATACTCCCATTGGGGAACACTTTTACAGATTTAGTACTGTAACTGTCGTGATATGTCAATGTAACCTGATTGTAAAATGTTGTCGGTTTCAGTTTCCAGTGAAACCCTCCGTCGTTACCCGACCCTGATCGTTTCATGGTGTAAGAACCAATGTCCTCAAAAATGGAACGAAGTCTCTTGATGTTAATCTTTTGGACAAAACTCGATATCATGGTAATCGTCGTAATCTTTATCCATGAAGGCATCAAGTCACTTGGTAAAGCTCTGCGAAACTCATCCAGTGTCAAGAGATAAGAAAAACTGTTGTTTGCGATAGATGAATACATATTGTATTTGGAGCATACTTTACATGCTCCATGTACCCCACTTAGGTGTTTAAAGAGTAGATTCACTTTATATTCACATGACTTGCTACATTAAGAGTGCGACATCAGTTTATGATGTAGATTCTAACATGAATTACATAGAACTTGTATATGATCGTTTTATAAAGAGGGATAATAAATACGATACATATGTCGATTACATGTATACAGAACCTAACGGTGATTGGACCAAAATAAATTGCAATGAGAGGAGTATTTCATACATGAAGTTTATGGACACAATGGTGAAGAGAACTGTTGAAGTCCAGCAGAAAATCGCCGAACTCACTCTCGAAACGCTATTGACAAAAGACTATGACTGTATTCGTCTCGCACATTCGAGTAAAATATTGGATCCCACATTCCAGCCACCGATTATCAATATGAACAGTGCTTGGCAAGTGGATTTTATGAGGAAGTTTTGTAAAAAATACTTAGCTGATATAATTCAGGAGTGTACAAACCCTGGTCGTCTAGACTACTTCATTAACGTCTTGAATATGATACAAGCAGAAATATAACTAACATACAGAGAAACATACCGAAATAGGGCCTTCTCCGTTTTTTGACAACATTCTCCTTTTTGGATGGGCAAGTGAAACCAGTATCTATATTCCTTTTTGGGTGAATAACCCCTTCGCGGACTACGGGCTTTAATTGGTCATCACACAACCCAAATTCACAAAATACACTACGGTCATCTACAGAGACCGGTTTAGATATAGTTTTCTTTAGTTCTGAGAAATTTTCAAACTCACTCATCTGTCGTACACCTCCTGGAAGGGAGAAATCGTGTGTGACAAATGGATTAACGTCATTAATTGCGTCTTCATCGTTGAGCATATATGAACTCATACTTTGTTATTAGTTTAGATTATATTTCTTATCTCTCATTTTAATTTTGTGCTCACACCACATCTTATCTAGGTCCACATTTAACATATGTGCAAGCTGAAAGAGATAACTGAATACATCACCCATTTCCATCATGATGTCAGTACCCCGTTCCTTTTTGAGATTTGTTTTTTTAAAAGTTCTTTTGTGTTGACGAATAGCCGATGCCAATTCACCAAACTCTTCCGTTAATAGAAGCCACACTGTATCAATAGGAGCACGATCCCACCCCTTTGATCTACACACCTTTTCGGTTTCTGTTTTATAGTAGTTAAGACTCATACTTAATGTACCATCGTGGTATAACTTTAAACTAGTTGATACCTATTTTTGTATTCTTGTCCAATTTATTTCCAGTGGTACTGGTATTGACTGGGCGATCCAGTAGGGTCCTGGTTGTATCTATTTCCTTAGTGTAAGCGATGTATTGGGATACACCAGTCTGGATCTGGCCCATCGCCATATCAATGACGCGAGCATTCATGTACGCGACCTGCTTCTTAACTTCCACGTTGTGATCACCGGAGTTGTTGATAAATACAACACGCATGAGACTGTACAAATCGTCGGGATTTTGATAATCTATGGCTATACCAGTCTTATTTTTGAAGCCCTGACGAATCCCACGCTGAAGCATTTCAGTATTGAACTCAGAAAAAAAGAGTGAGTTCAGTGGAGTCTTGGTTTGTTTGAGGGAATTGAGGTAACTCATTTAATATACTCGCCGAAAAAAATTATATGTAAATAGTAAATGCTGCACATGTCTGACTTCGATGAGGCATATGCCCAACATCCCACCTTAAATAAGGAATCTAAAATCAATTGCAAACCCCCAGCATGCTTCGTTGGTTCGTATGCACCAGTTGCTAAGGCAGGTGAGACTGGCCCATTTTTCGTAAACACGTATCTTCTTCAACCTAACCGCAAAATGGAAGTGGCTGGAACGGTTTCTGTTAGAAGTAAAGATCTTGAGTGTAAGAAGTAAGTTAAAAGTTAAAAGTGAACAATAGATATATGAGAGTTATTAAACGCTCAGGTCGTATTGAGGATATGAAATTTGATAATGTCACCAATAGGATCAAGAATTTAACGTATGATCTATCAGGAAATTGCGATTCGTCTAAGGTTGCGCAACAAGTTTTTTCGTCTATGTACGATAATATCACAGCTCAAGAAATTGATACACTCTCAGCTGAAATTTGTATCGGGATGATTACTTCAGACCCTGACTATGAAATTCTCGCCACTCGTATTATTGCGAGTAACATCCAAAAGGTGTGTCCCAATAACTTCCATCTCGCCATGAGAAAACTTCACAAGGCTGATATTATTACAGATGAAGTTGTTGAAGTTGCACAGAAAGTCAAAGAATATATCAAAAGTGACCGTGATTTTGAATTTGGATATTTTGGTCTGAAAACATTAGAAAAAGGATATCTTCAGAGGGTTGATGGAAAGTTGGTAGAGACACCACAATACCTATTTATGAGAGTTTCTATCGGTATTCACGGTAAGGATATTCCGGCTGTACTAGAAACATATGATATGATGTCTCGAGGGTTTTTCATCCACGCCACACCTACACTGTTTAACGCGGGTACACCCAGGCCTCAAATGTCTTCCTGCTTTCTGATCGCCAATAAGGGTGATTCTATCGACGGTATTTATGGTACACTCACCGAATGTGCCCAAATCAGTAAATGGGCGGGTGGTATCGGGATGCACATACACGACATTCGTGGGAATAAATCGAGAATTAAGGGAACAAACGGCCAATCAGATGGAATCATACCCATGTTGCGCGTTTTCAATGCGACAGCTCGATATGTAAATCAAGCAGGGCGCCGTAAAGGGTCTATTGCTGTGTATATTGAGCCATGGCATGCAGACATAATGGATTTCTTGGAACTCCGTCTCAATCAAGGTGATGAGGAAGCTCGGTGCAGAGACCTCTTCTCCGGTCTCTGGATTCCCGACTTATTTATGAAAAGGGTTGAAGAGGGTGGTGATTGGTCACTCTTCTGTCCTGATAAGGCCAAGGGTCTATCCGATGTGTACGGTGATGAGTTTGAAGCACTGTACACTAAATATGAAGAGGAAGGTCTCGCCAATTCAACTGTCCCAGCATCTGAAATATGGAAAGCGATTCTCAAGTCTCAGACTGAGACCGGTACACCGTACATGCTTTACAAGGATGCATGTAATAAGAAGAGTAACCAAAAGAACTTAGGTGTGATTAAGAGTTCTAACCTGTGCACAGAGATTATTGAGTACACGGATAAGGATGAGACTTCGGTTTGTAACCTGGCATCTGTCGCTCTCCCCAAGTATGTAAACAAGGAAACGAAAACATTTGATTTTGATAAACTCCACGAAAATGTAAAAATTGTCACTAAAAACCTGAACCGCGTCATAGATAGAAACTTCTATCCAGTAGAAACGGCGAAGAGGTCTAACATGAGACATCGCCCCATTGGTCTAGGGGTACAGGGTCTCGCGGATGTCTTCATTCTTTGCGGTATCGAATTTGATTGTGAAGAGGCTAGATTGATGAACGCACAGATTTTCGAGACTATGTACCATGCATCTCTCGAAGCGAGTTCAGAACTGGCAGAAATTGATGGTTCGTATGAAACATTCCAGGGTTCCCCAGCTTCTCAAGGTATTCTCCAGCCATCTATGTGGGATGGTGAAGCCAAGTACCCATTCAGATACGACTGGGTCGAAATGGCTGAGCGTATTAAGAGCAAGGGACTCAGGAACAGTCTTCTCATGGCACCTATGCCCACAGCTTCTACCGCACAGATTCTAGGTAACAATGAATGTTTTGAACCGTACACTACAAACATCTATCTACGACGCACACTCGCAGGTGAATTTGTTGTAGTGAACAAACATCTCGTAGAAGATCTGAAGAAGGCTGGACTCTGGTCTAAAGAGATGAAAGATCTTATGGTGAAGGCTGGTGGTTCTATCCAAAACATCGTAGATATTCCTGATGCGATCAAAAAATTATATAAAACCGTATGGGAAATTAGTCAAAAATGTATTATCGACATGGCTGCGGATCGTGGTCGGTTCATTGACCAATCACAATCTATGAATCTATTCATAGAGAGTCCCACTATGTCTAAACTCTCATCCATGCATATGTATGCATGGAAGTCGGGTTTGAAAACGGGTATGTATTATCTACGATCAAAGGCAAAATCCCGTCCAATCCAATTTAGTTTGGAACCGGATTGTGTGGCGTGTTCAGCTTAAAGTTTAGCATACACTTATAAATAGAAATATATGGCGAAAATTAATGAAGCTATCAACAATCTTGAAATCGCAGAATATAACAATAGGAAGGTAGTTCTCTCAACAAAACAGGGAACACCCCTACGTATTCAGTTTCCTAGATTGTATATGCCATTTGGTGTTTCGGGATTTACACCCGAGGTGGGACCTACAAAGTATAATATCGATTTTGCGTTGAAGGGACATGATGAAGATGATAGTTATATTAAGTCATTTTACGAAGGTATTAGGGGTATTGAGGATAAGATCATAGAATCAGTAGTAAATCAAAGTGAAAAGATTTTTGGTAGTCATATGTCCAAAGAAGACCTTATTCCCATGTTTAATTCAAATGTTAAACAGTCCCCAGATAGGGAGCCTAAATTTAGGGTAAAAGTAGACACAGATCACCAGGATATGATCAAAGCGGGTGTGTACGATTCAGATAAAAATGCAGTGAAGACGGAGGTTACTAACGGCCTCTATTCAAGAAATTCTGGTCATGCTATCGTCGAGCTGAATAGCGTGTATTTCTTGAACAGGAAGTTCGGGTGTACTTGGAAACTTCATCAACTCATCGTATATGAGCCTCAAAATTTAAAAGGTTTCCAATTTCTTATTTAATATCGGAGATTTTGGGGGAGACCACCTTGACCACTGACAGGTGTTACCATCCCACTTCCCACCTGGTTCCTAAAAGCCGCATTGGGTCTGTAATTTCTGGTGCCACCGGGCATGTTTACAAATGCACCACCGTTGGGTCCCTCCATAATACGACGGCCTTGGGTGTCCATGTAATTCATGGGCGCCCCCCCACCCATGCCTGGCTCTGCGAGCAGTTGCCCGAGTTGTCCTCCTCCTCCTCCGCCTCCTCCGAACATCCCACCACCACCAAACTGTAAGCCATCTGCTTGTGCAGCCTGACGAGCTTTCGCGAGTGCTTGATTATGAGCTTGTTGAGCCATATTCATAGCTTGACGATGTGCTGTTCTCGCCATGTTACGACCCTTGTCTATCGCTGTTAGGGTTTGCGTAGTCGTATTTTCCGCCATCTTCCGACCACCAGCTTGAACTTTATCGGCTATCGCCCTACCTTTATATCTAGCTCGAATGTTAGATCCTTTCATCACATTGACAATCTTCCCCTTGTTGTTCTTAACATTCCCCTTGTTAACAACCGCACCGGGAGCAGCAGCAGTCTTGTTGTTCTTAACATTCCCCTTAGCTTGAGCCATCATACCAGGTGCAGCAGCCTTGGCTTTATTAACTACACCCTTAGCTTGAGCCATCATACCAGGTGCAGCAGCCTTGGCTTGGTTAGCTGCAGCCTTGACCTGAGCCATCATACCGGGAGCAGCAGCCTTGGCTTGGTTAGCTGCAGCCTTCGCCTTGGCTTGGAGTTGTGCCATCATACCAGGGCCCTGAGCCTTGGCTTGATTAGCTGCAGCCTTCGCCTTGGCTTGGATTTGTGCCATCATACCAGGGCCCTGAGCCTTGGCTTTGGCTGCCATAGCTTGACCTTGAGATTGTGCTTGCTTGGCCATCGCAGCTCCCTGCTTTTTCATCTTATTCATAAAAGATCCAGCTTTCGCCTTTTTGGCTGGAGCCATTTAGTATTTACTGACATTTTTTATTACATTTATTTTTTAGACTTCTTAGATTTCACACGACGTATGGGTTTAGTTAACAATATATGGTAAATTCCCTGGGCTTCTTTCAGTAATTTCCCCTGTATCCGCACAAACGCAGACCGATCCATATTTAATCGATCTTTCGCCTTCTTAACAGAGTGGTTCCATAACGCTATGGTCATTCTTAATTAGTACATAGATTTTTTACTGCTTGAGAAGTTTATCGTACGCCTTGGTTCCCTCCTTGGGAACACGGTGGAACTTACCATCCTTGGATTTCGCCTTCGCCGCATCGACAAACGCCTTGAACGCGGTGGTCTTGTAAGACTTCTTCGAAGCCTTGCTCGCCGCCTTGGAGATAATACGCCCATCCTTCATCTTGAGGTCCTTTTTGACGAGACCACCACTGGTTTGGGTAGCGTTACCATGGAATACTTCTGCACGAGAACCAACAGTCATTTATCTTATGCTCTGAAAATTTTTTTGATATCCAATATGGAAATTTTATCAGTAATTCGATTCACGGGAATTTGTGTTTTAACCCGTTCGTCATTCAGGACTTGAGAACAAACCAATGATTTATGGCCCTGAAGCGCCATCATTTCTTCTTCAACGCTAACAAACCGTGGACATTCTTTGTATACCAGTTTTTTTACAAAAACTGGATAATTTTGTCCTGTGCGATGACTCCGACCAATAGCCTGAATTTCGGTGGCTGGATTCCATGCGGGTGCGGTAATGTATACTCTCGTAGCCTCCTGGAGATTGAGACCCTGGCCACCACTTTTGATCTGAATAATAAAAACAGCTCCTGGTGGTGCACGTTTAAACGCATTAATTTGGTTAACCCTGTCATCTCTCGAAACTGACCCATCGATTCTGAAAACTGGACATTTTAAGGTTTTCTGAATATGATTCATTTCACCACGGAATTGACAGAATATGAGACTCTTTTCCTTTGGGTGCTCGTCAATCAAACTGAATAGGGTCTCCATCTTCTTCGAACGTCCTGTCCATTTCGTTGGTGAAACACCGTTTTTAGAAGCCACCCCATCGAGATACATTTGTGGCCAAATCATACATTGTCGAGTGCGTAGAAGACACTCCAAAATGACCATGTTTTTGGAATTCAAACTCACTGTATCTTTGAAAACGTCTTTGATAACATCCTGTGCCTCCAAAAAAACGTATTCGTAGAGTGCCTTTTCTTCTGGAAGCATATCAATTTCAACATTTTCAAAGTGACACGGTGGTAATCGTAGGCGTTCACTGATTTGTGCGAGATCTTCTTTGGTTCTTCGCAGAATGTAAATATCTTTGATATCTTTGGTCATGGCCTGAACACTTGATTTGTCAAAACCAAAGAATACACAAAGGGATACAAAATCGTTCATTGAGTTAAATACAGGTGTACCCGTGACAATCCACTTGATAGTCGAGTGTAGACGACACACACTCTTGAACAGTTTTGAAGATTTGTTTCGTATTTCGTGTGCTTCATCCAAGATGACTCGGTCCCACTGCACATGGTGTATGGGTGTTACACCACCATCCTCGGCACCCTTTACAGTGAGAACGGTGTAAGGTGCGATCGTGATGTTACACGAGTGATTGATCTTTCTATCTGGTCCGTCATACACGTTCACAGATAAATTGGGTGCAAACTTTCCAATTTCTTCATGCCATTGTGTGATAATAGATTTGGGTACGATGATGAGTGTGCGTTGTTTCGGATTTCCAAGCATTGTGGAAATAAGCTGCACGGTCTTACCCAGACCCATTTCGTCGCACAGAAACCCACCCTTGGGTCCCGATTCCTGATTTTCCATGTTGAGCATCCACAATACACCCTCCTTTTGGTATGGTGAGAATAGACGACCATTTAGGGTCCTTGTTGCCAAGGTGTATTGATCTTCAATCATCGTGATAGAAATCTTCGTCGGAAAGTACTTCTATTTCACAGACAACTGGTTCAAGTTCCTTTTTCTTACGAGTCTTCTTCAACTTAGGTGGTGGGAGTTCATCGATATGTTCCCGGAAATAGAGAACTTTTTCCCAAAATTCCTTCATAATTGGGAAATTGGTTTTCCACCATTCAGGGTCCCGTTTAACATTTACAACATCAAATTCTTCCGGTTTAGGCCAGTTGGTCTCAGCTGGCTTGTATTGTATGAAGTCTGCCTCTTCCAAGTCTAAAATCTCCATACATAACTGAAGCTGGGGCATATAATGAATGGGTACTTCCCCAGGTACAATCTGTCGCATAGGAGGGCATTTAATCTCCACAAGTTTTCCAGACTCGGATACACCATCAGGACTCCCACCGAGCCATTTATGTACGGGGTGGGGACATAGACCGAGTTCATGGACAACTTCATTGTGTCGTTCTTCATATAGGATGCGCGCCTCATCCTCATACTTCTCACCGTGTCGTGTAGCTGCGTTACCGGTAAACTTTTCACCGAGTCCACATTTTTTTAGTAAGAGTTCCGCGGGTGTCTCATATTTGTTCACACCAATGGCTGTGGCTGCATCTGATGCGGTCAACATATTTCCACGGAGAGCAAGCCATTCTTCAGACTTCTGTGCAGCGAACTCAATTTCCAGAAGGGCTTTTACATTGGGGTGCATCTTAAATAGTACTGAATCTAATCTTTTAAGCTAGACCCTGTCTTTTAAAGTGTTCTATTCTCTGAAAAAAGTGTTTCGCAGCTTCTTGTTCGGCGTGTTTTTTACTCTTTGCAGTACCTCGACTTACATACTGATTATCAATATATACATCAATGTAAAAAATACCATCTTGGTGACCAGCGACACGGTATTCGGGGAGTTGATGATTGTTCACTTGACAATGGCGCATGAGATGATCCTTAAAGTTATCATCAATCATTATAGAATTCAAGTCAATCATATCTGGGTCTGTATAAATCCGGAGTATGAATTCTTTGGCATGGAGGAGACCGAGATCCATGTAAAGAGCTCCGATCAGCGCCTCAAAAACATCTTCCAATATCTTTGGATTGTTATTCCATCCATTTCGCATACCTTTTTCATCCATGATAACCAATGCTTGTAGTCCCATCGTTTTGGCTATACTAGCTAGTGTTTCACCACGAACGAGCTTTGTACGAGCTTTCGTGAGGAAACCTTCTTGACGACTTTCATACCGATCAAACAAAAACTTAGTGATGACAAACCCGAGGACCGAGTCACCAATAAATTCCAGTGTTTCAAATGATTCAGTAAATTGTTCATACTCTTTTAGTGCGGATTTATGTGTAAAAGCCTTTTGGTACAAATCAAGATTTTTGATCTTTGTACCAACAAGTTGCTCGGTTTGTTCTTTCGTAACGAAAGTAACCATCTTGTTTATTATTGATATGTTTTATTTTTTTAAGCCTTTTCCTTCTTGATGTAGTGAGGGGAAAGGTACTTTTGGAGGTTGAGGTAAGTTACCACAACGTCAGCTGGGGGTGCGAGAAGAACCCGAAGTGTCTCGTCGAGGATGATCTGGCGACCGTTCTCGGGATGCTTGAGACCCTTTTCGAGGATGTACTTGTTGATGAACTTGGTCACCTCTGAACGGGAAATGAGCTCCTCACCTGGGAGAGCAAGGAATTCCCGCAACTTAGGCGTGATTTCCTGCTTTCGGTTAAATCCATTGTTCTCTGCACGCTTCTTCGCCTTTTCACCATCGGGATCTTCTTGGGTGTTCTTGATCTTACGGATAAGCTTGGTGAGGGTCTTCACCTCGGAACGAAGAGCAACGATATCGGTTTGAATGGTTTCAAGAGACATTATATCTATATTACTCACTTAATCTTTAAGTCATGGAATACGAGAAAGAATAATGTAATTATCGTAAAGAAACCGAACAGGTAATCACGGGTAAAGAACATAGAGTCCTTTTTCTTATTAAGACTGGGCCTCTTTATAATTCGGAAAGGTTGTCCAGAACATCCACCAGCACAGCACGCGCTCGGGCATGGAGAAATATTGGGTCCCCTCCTCGCACCACAGAATTGCTTCTTCGTACCTTCGTACATGTAGCATCTACATTCGTCTATAATGCCACAGTCCATAATAATATATCACAATATAATAATGGATGAAAAGATTTACCCAAAAGAGACCATTGAAAAATTCATGAATGATAATTTACTTTTCAAAGATTCAAAACTCAAAAAATATTTCGATCGTAATGAACAGAGAGATTTGAGGAAGTTCAGGGACCGTGTCCACAGTACATATCCTGACAAAGGGTTTGAGAAGATGATTTATGTTTTTGTCACAGATTCTATCCGTGATATCATCCTTCAAACAACTGGAGAACTGACGGAATTTCTCAAATCGTCTGGTGATCTCATCATAAGTGGTGGAGAAGCTTTCAATATGTATGTAGAATTCAAAGATCGTATAGTCACGAGTGACATCGATGCGAAATTTGTCCCTCACATGAAAACGAATGCGAAATACTTTGGGAAACTCCAGGCTTTGAAACTACTCTTATGGAATAAACTTGGGGAAATATCCAGTCGCTTAAATACACGAATTAAAAACCGTATATTGGCTCAGAAAGGTAAGTTGACAAAGTTCCTTGGTGTGGGATTCAAAAACAAGGGGCCGTACGTTACCAGGAGGTACACACTCATCAAGAAAAAGAAAACTAGGGGGGATAACGACCCAGGGAAAGGTGACGTTTTTATCGATGTAGAGTTATTCGCGTTGGATCTCAATATTAGGTATTTGTCACCAAAAACTGGTAAAATTCAAGATTTCACGATGGGTGGTATCTTAGACATTCCATTCATGCGCCCAGATGAGTTTGGTTCAGATGTCGCTTTAACGCGGAAGAAGGGGATTACATACCGTAATGCCAGTACCGGAAAGATGATCGTAAACAATAAGATTTTTGTCGCGAGTAAAGAGTTCTTGATTGGGGACATTTATCTCATGCATAAACTCAAGTTGCGACCAGAAAAGAAAGAAAAGGATCGCCAACGTCTCATAAAACTTGGAAAAATGTTTAATAAGAGCGTGAAACAGAGTGATTCTATTGATGATATATTCAAAAAGGTTCGTAACAAGATCAAAAAGGTACCCACAGTGCGCATCAAATCTGGAAATGTTAATATCAAGAAAGCATCCGGTGTTAACCCGCGAAACTACAGTAAATTTACAACAGAACCCCTAAAGGAACGTTTATCTAAGCAGATGGTACATGGTATTAAGACAGTTATCCAGGGCACAAAAGTTGGAAACAATTACGAAAAATCATCAGGGAACAAACGTTTCAATGTGGAGACACTCAAATGGAAAACTATCACTAATAAGTCATATGTGAAAAATGAACAAAATTACAGGCCAAAGAATGCGCAAAAGTTCAATAAAAGTCTCAATATCAAGAAGACATTGTATGGGTACAGGGGGGACAGAAATGACTGGTTATCTAAATCAATTCTCGACAAGGCATCTAATATACCATTTGTTGGGTTAAAGAAATGAAACACAAATAGAGTATAAATGATTTTCGATACCCTCACCAAAGGTGAAGATGGCCTCCGATCTGTAAAAGTTCGTAATGATAATAAGCGTAAGGTTTTCGTTCAGTTGAATGGTGTTAAAATCTCGGACATTTCCGATGACATTCTTATTGACCTCGTATCTGAGGTGAATGCTGATAAGATCAGAGTAATCGATTCTGAAAATGTTACAGCCGCTCAAGAGAATGCGGTTGATTGGTTTGGTAAGGAGTTATCCGAAGATGTTATCAGGGGAGCTTATACACATAGTGCATCGGATAACCAGTTGAGATGCGATCGTATCGATGTCACCAAGATTTTCAATTCTCAACAGGAGGCTGTGGATTTTGAAACTCTCCAGAAGGATAAGTCGTGTGATGTGATTCTCGAATTTTCTGAACTTTGGTTCGCCAAGAAGTCATTCGCTTGCACATGGAATCTTGTTCAGGTCAGGCTTCACCCAGAGCCAATCATCGATACATACCCAGACGAATATGCATTTGTCGATGACGAATAAAAAAAATTTGTTACTAATATATAAAGATGATCGCTAATATGATTAAGCGTCACCAGTCTAAGATACTTACCCTCGTAGCTATTGCCGTTGTTGTCTACTTACTCACTACCCTTAACAAGACTTCCGACTACTCCATCAATGAGCGTGAGTATGTCGGCTTGGGTAGTGGTTCGGCCATCGGGCCATCTGCTGCACCCGTGAACGGTGGTATGCAGAAGGGTACCGGCCTCGCCTCCTCTCTCCTCCCCCGTGAGGTTGCTTCCGAGGAAGATTTCGGTCAGTTTGCCCCAGAAGACATCCTCAAGGGTCAAAACTTCCTTGAGCCCCGTGCCCAGGTTGGTTTCCCCGAGACTGTCGGTGGTGCCCTCCGTAACGCCAACCAGCAGATCCGCGCGGACCCCCCCAACGCTAAGGATCCCTTCGTGTGGAACAACTCCACCATCGTCCCCGATCTCATGCAGCGCAGTTTGTGTGCTTAAAGATTAAACTGTAGAAATAACATATGACTTCGGTTGGAACTGACCTTTCAGGTAACGTTTCCAAGCTTGTCGAACTTTCCAAACAACTTTCTGAAGCGAAAGCTGATATCAAAATCCTCAATCAAGAAGAGAAGCGTCTCAAGGAGAATGTGAAGAAACACATGGTTGAACAGGGTATTGATACCATTAACCTCAGGAAAGGTAAAATCAGCCTTCGTAAATCTGTTCGTACGGGTAGTATCAATAAAAATGCTATCAAAGATGGACTCTTGAAATTTTTCGGTGGCGACGAAGCAAAGGTTGAAGGAGCCTTAAATGCCATTAAAGATGGTCTTAAAGTAAAAGAATCAACTTCTCTCTCATTAACCGGTTTAAAAGATAAGCCCGAGAAAGAAGATAAGTAACTAACCATGGTTTGGAGCCAATATGTATACGAAGCCACTAACGGATTTGATCCCGACGTCAGTGATGACGAGGGGTTCAATAATGAACACACTCCTCTGAATATCGAAGACTGGGAAGTCGAATACTCAGATGAATTACAGTACATGTGGAATACTATCAGGACACTCCTATACGATGCACACATTGAACACACGGGGACATTTTGCGACTTTGTCGAGTTTTGTTATGAGGAACACGACTCTCCCCGGGAAGGGATCACATGTGACTATCAAGAAGAGATGATTCTCAATCATGTATGGAAAAGTCTCAGGCGCATCATAAATGATAATGGACTCCATGAGGAGATGATGCGAGGTGTTACCATCGACCATTTCGTTGATTTTGCTAAAAATTATATGCGTATATATTAAATGTTACCGGATATCACATCGCAAAAAGTTGCGATCCCTGCTGCTCTTTTTTTATCACTCAGCCCAGGTCTTCTTCTGACCACCGACGGCTCAAAACTATCTTTCATGAACAGGAAAACTGGTCAACTGCCCGTATTTTTCCACGCTCTCGTGTTCTTTCTAGTATACAGCCTAATTGCCAAAACAATGGGTATCGTACTCACCAAGACAGATCTACTCGTTACAACGGCTCTGTTCATCTTACTAAGCCCCGGTCTCCTGCTCACAATTCCAGCCAAATCAGGAGGTCTCTTCGCCTCTGGTCAGACGAGCATACAATCGGTGTTAACGCACACCGTTGTGTACGCCTTGGTGTTTGCGATATTGCGTCGCCAATTTCCTCAGTTCTATTAGATAGGGATATGAAGTACCTTATTCTGGGACCAGCGTCAATGGGACTATTTTCATTGATTGGCGCCCTAAAAATGCGAGAGTCTCAACTTGTCAATGTCAAGGAAATTTCAGGGTCTTCCGCCGGCGCAATATTAACTTTATTTTTGGCTATGGGGATGTCAGTAGATGAAATTCTAACCACGTCATTATCCATTAATATCCCCAATTTTGTTAAGATACGTTTGGGCTCCTTTTTTAACAAATTTGGATTTGTTGATATGGCTCCTATCCGTAAAAAGCTAGTGGAAATATGTGGTTATGACCCTACATTCAAAGAAGTCGATATGAAGATATACATCTCGGCATTTTGTATGAATACATCAGAAACTGTGTATTTTTCAAAGGATACGCATCCAGATATGAATGTTATTGATGCCGTGTGTATGAGTATGGCGGTACCTTTCATATTTGCATGTGGTAAGTACGAAGGTCAAACCTACGTCGATGGAGGTATGAAAGAGGAATTTCCATTGACACCATTTTTTGATAAAAAACCACACGAAGTTACGTGTATTAAAATTATGATGAATCGACAGTATCAAGAAGATATACAAACACCAAAACAGTTTGTTGAAACCCTCGTGCGTTCAGCGCTTTCTAATCGGGTGACTTATGACACACCAATAGAAGTACTTGAGATCAACGTTGAAGATACTGATGTATTCGATTTCAATATGAGTTATGAAGAAAAAGTTCAATTATTTAACAGAGGATATCTGACTACTTAATCACTTTTTTTTGTTAGTTTAAAATATATGACAGACCCGTGTAAAAAGAGCACGAGCGTTAAAGTTCTCCGGAATGTGGTTAAAATCAGAACCGGGAAAACAACCAAACTAACAAAAAAGAAGATTTGTGAAGCATACACCAATATCCAGGAAGGAAAATTGCTGTTGCCACCCCTTATTCTTACCCCAGATAGAACATATCTACTGGATAAGAAATCACCATTTGATTCGAATGATTATGAGAAATTGTTTGATACATCTTCGAGTAGAATAGTCTTAAAGAATTTAGCTGAAAAGATCAATATCAAGAAGGTTGAGGCGTTGACTAAGAAGCAACTCACTGATACAATTCTAAAACGTCTTCAGTTTTTGAATATATCAGAACCCATCAAACTTGGTAGAAAACAAACTTCTAGATCGTCTCCAGTCACAGCAGTGAAAAGAATTACACAACAACGTCCCGCAGCAGTACAAAGTACAGCAGCGAAAGTTGTTTTGATGAGATCGTTTTTCAAAGAACCCACAGCAGTGAAAAAGACCCCCACAGCAGTACAAAGTACAGCAGTACAAAGTACAGCAGTACAAAGTACAGCAGTGAAAGTTGCACCTGAACAGGTTAAGGTTATATTAGGTAACAGAAATTATGACCTATTATTTGATCCGAAAACTAAGAGAGAAGAACTTCTTCGGATAGCCAACAAGGTTGGTGTAGAGAACGCGGATAACATGACGAAAAAGGAATTAATTGAAGCGACCACAAAACGCGTGAGATTTATGAGTAATCGAGGTTTAACATCGAAGAATATAAAAAGTGACGCGAAGGTGCCATTTTTCCCTAGACCCCCTAATCGACCCCCGCCTATAACAACTCCTGCATTTTTACAGCAAAAATCGGGTAGTGCTGGTGGCCCACCGGTCGGGGGACCACCGAGTGGAACACCAAATTTCTTAAAAGGACGCACGGTCGTGCCAATACCCCCACTCCCCCCGACGCCAGGTCCACCGCGACCCCCTAACGTGAAGCCAAACAATGTGAAGCCCAACAACGTGAAGCCCAACAACGTGAAGCCCAATACTACCAACAGTGGAACTGGTAACAACAACGTGAAGCCCAACAACGTGAAGCCCAATACTACCAACAGTGGAACTGGTAACAACAACGTGAGGCCCAACAACAACGTGAAGCCCAATACTACCAACAGTGGAACTGGTAACAACAACGTGAGGCCCAACAACAACGTGAAGCCCAATACTACCAACAGTGGAACTGGTAACAACAACGTGAGGCCTAATAATGGTATAGGTAAGAATACACTTCCTCCTAATAGGAATAATAAACCTACGACCAATGTGCCTCCTAAGAAGGGTAAAAGCTTCTTCAATTATTTCAAGAGTGGTAAGAAGAAGAATGTGGTTCCTACATTAGAACGCCAAAATGCAATGAAAAAGAAAGGTAAAAGCTTCTTGAATTATTTCAAGAGTGGTAAGAAGAAGAATGTAGTTCCTAAATTAGTCACCGAGAATGCGACGAAAAAGAATATAGTTCCTAAATTAGTCACCGAGAATGCGACGAAAAAGAAAGGTAAAAGCTTCTTGAATTATTTCAAGAGTGGTAAGAAGAAGAATGTAGCACTTCCACCCAACACTGCTAACAAGAATAATAGTATTAAAATAAATAACATGACTGAAAATTTAGTAAACGAAACAGTGATTAATGAGTTGAATCAACTTGTACCAGTTTCAACAAAAAACACTATTATGAATTCTACACGAAACAACGGTCCAAATAAGCAGAATAGTGCTCAAATAAATAACATGATGGAAGAATTGATAAATAACGCTGTCAATGACGAGTTAAATATTCAAGCGATTAAGTCTACAAAATTAAACAATAATACAAAGGTGAAATCTAATGTAACCAATAACATTTTGAACACTACACGTAATAATATTGGTAACAATATTAATAGAGTCAACGATGCTAAATTGAACACTACACGTAGAAATGAGGCTAAAGTGAATAATATGATGGAAGAGTTAATAAACAATACTGTCAATGAAGAGTTGAACACAAATGTAACCAACCATATAATGAACTCTATGCGTAAAAATGTAGGTAACAATATTAACAAGAAAACGCAGTCTAATAAGAAGAAAGTTAACAATAATACTTTATCGAGTGAACCAATAAAAATGAAGCCCAAACTGAGATTAGGAGGGCGAGCAGCTGAACCTAATCAACTTATAAATGAAATTATGAATAAATTAAAGAATGACATATCATCTGAAATTATCAATGCTAAATTAGCTAATAACAATAAACCCATTTACAACAATAACTCGAATTCAAATAACAATAACAATAACAATAAAACGACGAAAATCAATAATCCTACATTCGAACCAACTATGACGAATAACCCGATATTTAACAACAAAAACTCCGAATCCAATGAATTGAGTAAGCACATAAACAATTTGGGATTACCAAATGAGAACAAGAAGAAGTTGATGAACTTATTCAATAACACTAACCAAACTCTAGGAAACGCTAAACGAAATGCAAATACATTGAGTAACACTAGAAAGTTACAAAACAGTTTAAACAATAACGGTGAAATTTCTGCCACATCTCTTACGGAGGAAGTAAATTTTAACTCGGAGAGGGAGAGACTGAAGAATAAAATTACAAAGGAATTGAACTTGCGACCAAATAACGATGGTGTTTTCCTAGAAAGAAAGGGACCCTTAAAAGGTAAAATTGGTGTTTGGGCACGAGAGTTGAGAGCGGCGAAGAACGTAGAAAACCTGAAAACTATTGAGAATAAGTTGAATGAAAAGACTGGACTCCGTAAAGATATTGAAAACAAATACACCAAAATGGGATTAACCAAAGTTGAGAAAATGAATCACCGAAGAAAAGTTGTAAAGTTTGCGAACAATGTTGATGAGAGACGCAAGCTTGTAGAAATTCAAGTGAAGAATAGAGTGAACAATAACAATAACAATAATACAAACTCTGTAGTATCTAACTATAATTCAAATGCAAATTCAAATGAACCCAAGAAGAAGATGAAGTATGGATCTCGTGAGAATTTCATAAATGCTAAAAAGGATGAACTCCTGGAATTAGCAAAGAACACGAGTACAAACTTCGGTAGAAATATCGACCGCTTGGCATCTCGAACAAACGTAACAAAACTTCGTGGGCGAATCGAAGGAGCTGTTCGTAGAAATGAAGCTAAGACCCGACCGCGCGAAGAACGCAGGGTCAATAACAGGGCTGAATTAAAAAATTTGAAGAAGAAAGTCAAGAAGAATAACCCCGGATTTACCCCAAAGAAGATAAATGCAGAAGCTAGGCGATTAAGAGCCCTAAGTCGACTGTAAAATATATAAAAAGTAACTAAAATGAATCATCCCGACGACGACTGTACCGTGATTACCGACATGCCTCTCAGCGACGAGGTTGCCGATTTCATCGAAAAGGGTCTTCATCGCGATATGGCTAAGGAGGATGTTGATAAATGGTGTGACAATAACCTCGATAATATCGCAGAGATATATGAGAAGTATGGGCATTCGTACATGTCATATAGGGATGCTGAAATTACATTATTTTTTGCGAAAACGTTATACGAGAATAATATTCCAGACACACACGAAAAGTTGTCTCTATTTGTGGCATGTCAGGATTGAAGTGTTGGTAATTTAAAGAAATAAACTCCCTTTATATTAATGACAACTTGTGATGTATGTTGTGAAACATTCAATAAAGTAAAACACAAAAAGGTTGAATGTCCTTTTTGTGATTTATCGAGTTGTCGCTCATGCAGTCAAAGATATATACTTTCTTCATTCGAAGACCCCCATTGTATGGGGTGTAAGACACGTTGGAATAGAGAATTTATAGATTCATTTTGTACGAAAGTTTTTAGAAACACCCACTATAAAAATCATAGAGAAACTGTACTATTCGAGCGAGAAAAACAATTAATGCCACAAACACAACCGGAAGTTGAAAGAATTCTTCAAATGAGATCATTACGCCATATTCTTACACGTCAAAAAAAAACACTTATTGAATTACATCACACACATAATATCAATTATGACACTTTGACTATTCATCCAGAAGTACTCATATTGTACAGGGAAATGGAAAAAACATATCAACATTTAAACCAAATACGTAGTCAGGTTACAAGCTCGGAGTTTGGAACGAGGCATTTCACACGTCAGTGTCCATCGGAAGAATGTAAAGGGTTTTTAAATGAAGATTGGTATTGTGGGTTGTGTTGTACTAACTATTGTAAACATTGTAATGAACCTGAAAGTGATGATCATGTATGTGATTCCGAAATTGTAAAAACTATGCAACTCTTAAACAAAGATAGTAAATCATGTCCTAAATGTGGTACAGTTATACATAAAAGTAGTGGATGTATGCAGATGTGGTGTGTAAATTGTCATACCGCATTTAATTGGAGGACAGGTGAAATAGATACTGGTCGTGTTCATAATCCACATTTTATAGAATTTAAAAAGAAATTGATATCATCCCGTGAGCATGGTGACATTCCATGTGGAGGGGTACCAACCTTTAGAGAACTTAGGGAAAATCACGCATCGAATGAAATGCTCCAGTGTATGATGTTAGTAAACCAATTGGAGCGAGAGCTTTTATTTTTAAATATAGAACCAATTGATAACATACCCACACGTATTTGTTATATGTTAAATGATATATCCGAAGAGAACTTCAAGATATTTTTACAACGACAAGAGAAGTTTCTCGATAAATCAAAAGAGGTTTATCATATATTTGAGCTTATCTCTCACACTTGTGGGGATCTTCTCAGACAATATATTATCGAACCAGATAAACACGATGACATACTAAAACAGATGGAATTTATTTTAGAATACTCCAACGATATATTCCAAATAATAAGATCTAGGTATAATTCAAGTACACCGAGACATATCGATGTTTTATAGAAAACCACAGGTTATAAAGGGGATTCTGTCTGATAAAGAAAGAAGATATATAATTACACTCGCTGAAGATAAACTAGAAGATTCTAAAATCACAACCGGTAAAATTGTTAATGAGAGTATTAGGAAAAGTAAAACAGCGTGGCTCTCAAAAAATGATCCGATAGTAGATCGTATCATCCGAAAGTGTATAAAATACACTGATAAACATGTAACTAACTTTGAGAAGTTACAAGTTCTCAAATATGAGAAAAATGGTCATTACAAATACCATCAAGATTGTTTCATCGGTGACAAAAATAAACGAATACATACATTCATTTTAGCTCTTAATGATGACTATGATGGTGGAGAAACACATTTTCCTCATATAAATAAATCGTATAAATTGAGTGCTGGGGATGCTTTATTTTTCGATACCCTAAACAAGTGGGAGTGTATGTCGTCCAAGGCTTTACATGGTGGGTTACCTGTAAAGTCTGGTGAGAAGTGGATTTGTAATTTATGGGTTCGAAAATACCCGTATTTATTCTAAGTAATCCGCACAGGCAGTATTACATACCGGGTCCTTTGGGTCTAGGTCACACGCAGTTTTGCACACACCACGGATGTAACCCTCACATTGGCTTTTACATGTTTTCTGCTCATCTTTCTTTTTCGGGTCATTGAAAAGTTCGGCGGTACAGTCAGTAGAACAAGCTGTGAAAGTTTTGGTGTCTCCATTTACTCGTATACCCTTACTCATTCCCTGTAGAGTGATAACGTCCGTGAAGCTTATCTTGCTACCGGTCTCACTGAGAGAAGCTACAAAACCTTGTACGTCTGGGTAAGTCTCCTCAGCTTCCTCGGCTTCCTCGGCTTCCTCGGCTTCCTCGGCTTCCTCGGCTTCCTCGGCTTCCTTGACATCACCATCTAAGTTTTCCGTCTGGGTCTTGAGGGCGATGATAGTTATGAGTGCTGCGACCAAAACCAAAACAAACCTCCAATCAATCTTCATTATATTTATATATACTTATATTTTTTTACACCTGTACTTCACCACGTTCGATAAGTTTCTTACGATTCTCAAGATGGAGTCCTTCGACTAGAGATTTGTTTTGTGCACCATAGGGGACAGCATATCCCTCATCAACTAACCATTTATTCACATTGGTCCATACTCCATCCTCTGAAACCCAAACCTCTCCGAGTACGCGACCAAACTTACCCCTAGAATCCGCCTCTGGGCATCTGAGCTCGATATCTATATCATCCTTCTCAGACGCGACAGCCTTTAGACACCATTCCTTGAGCTTCTTCTTCGAGAGGAGACCGAAGACCTTCTCCTCCTTATCCGATGTGCGAGACTCCGGGGTGTCGATACCTAGAAGGCGAACACGTTGCTTCGTGCACACATCGAATCCTAAGTCGATATTCACATCAATGGTATCACCATCGACGACCTTCGCGAGGGAGGATACACGATAGATGAATGTACAGGGTTCGACGTTGTAAGAGGACATCTTATAATAGTATTTGCACTTAAAACTTTAATACCCTCATAAAGTATGGGATTTTTATCGACATTTGTTTCCTTCTTTCAAGAAAAGCATAAATATTGGAGTAAGCAGCCCGTTTCACGAGATCATAATGAAGAGGGTATAATATCCAATCTGATACCATTTCCACTTCGAATTAAACAACCAAATCAACTCGTGAAAGTCGATCCCGATAATAAATCATTTCATAATGTTTTAGCTAACTTTTTATCTATACATTACGTCAAGGGTTACGTTTTCAATGAAAATGATATTTCTTGGTATTTATCACACCCTTACTTAAACGGCGACAATATTTTAAACCTAAAAAACGAAAATATGCTTATAGCCAATATAGTGGCTAAACCATATAAACTATGTCTAAAAAATAATATTATAAATACTCATTATGTTGATTTGTTAACCGTACACAAAGATCATAGAAGTAAAAATTATGCCCCACTTGTTATATCACACACAGCTAAAGAGTCTTCTAACAAATATTCAAAGGTGTTCATTTTTAAAATAGAACAAAAAAGGTTACCATTTAATCATATATGTAAAATGAAATTTTATTCATACGCAACGAATACTACATTATCACCAAATAATTCTCATGTTTTAAAGCATTCAACCTCAACGGATATGGTGTATATAAAACAATTATACAATACAAGTTGTTCCGGGTATAAATGTTACCCAATATTTGACGAATACCAGTCAAAATATATACACTCCTCTAAACCGGGTGTATACGAATCACTTATAATAATGGAAAATGGTATACGTAAAGGTGTATTGACATACGTGGTAAATGATATGATGAATTATAAATATCGAGTCATGGAAATTGTTTTACTTTTATATGAGGGAACCGATTACACAGATTTATTCAAACAAATAAACAAACACTGCCACGCTAAAAAAATAAATAGGATATTATGTTTAAATATAGGTGAAAATAATAACTTTATCAAAAAATTTGATTTCGAACCAGGTTTAGATACGTATCTGTATATGTATAATTACCACATTAACGGGACATTGACACCAAGTGATATTTTATTTAATTTTATCTAAAGGTTAAAACTTTAATACCCTCATAAAGTATGAAATGTTTCGCAACTTTCTCTGAAAATAACCTCTACAAGTTGAAGCTGTCAAAGACTCGTAGAAATGTCCTTGAAAATATGTATCAGAGACCTAGTATCACGGAGGTACGCCCAATAAAGGAGAATCTGAGACTTCGTTTACGTTTCACTGAAGCGATAAAAGAAGCACAGGATATGTGTGAAATGGATAAGGACTCATCCGAGTGTCATTGGGCTTGGTACGAGGTTGATGAATTAGAGGATTCTATACTACGTCTATATCCCGATAGATTGTGATATTTGGTGGATCATCATCGTACCCATAATATTGAATCGATATTCCGAATAGATCTATCATTTCGGGGTTAACGTCTTCATTCATATATCGTTTCCAGTTTTGTAGAGTTGTGTGGAAATATTCAACACCATCCTCTGAAAATGCGCATATACGGAGGAATGGTCTACTGCGTAGCTTTCTCATATATTCGTGAACAGCTTCGGGTAGGGGTGATGCTCTATTATATACTGATTTTAAGACGTCAATAATGTAATATCCGTGTGCATCACAAATTATATTGACTTGCATTTTGGGAAACCCCTTGATATACGCTTCAAAATCTGCATTACTAGGGAGGGTTGTATATATTGGTGTATTTTCATATATACACCCCTCATGATACCCAATCCCTGGATGTGTATGATATGATATTTTAGAATACCACACCTGTTCAATTTCACGAGTTTCGACTCTATTTCGTTTTTTTGATGTAACCCGTGTTGGTGTAGTAAATTTTAAATTATCATATCCTATACCACCTGCATATTCCCACTGCTTGACAGAAGATACTTTACTTATCTCTTTCAAATTGTGGACTACTTCATGAGACAGTTTCAGTCGTTGTCTTCTTAACATCATATTTGGACGCATGACTCTGAAATTCATTGATACTTCCTGTTATACACTGAGAGTTTATCGGGTCTTATTTTTAGCTATTACTAAACCCTGAACATTTGGTGGAAAGTCTAAGAAGAACTTTCTCTTAGCGATAGTATTCATCGCCGCATAGTCTGTTATTCCATTTATGTTTCGTCCAGCTACGAGTGCTCGGATATAATCCATGAAAGTCACGTAGAATGTTGTACACACACCTACACGGTTATTGTTGTTAGCTTGTAAATTTGGACCATTATAATACTTGGCCAATCTATTATTGGTATTCGTGATTCCCCACAATTGTTTGATGATTGGTACTATCTTTTGGCGCATAGTTCTACCCCACACAGAATCTCTCGAGGCTGCACCATGTGGGTCAAATACCCACATTCTAAATTCACTCGTGTATACACCGGGGTCAACTAAAACACTCACAGCGTGACCACCTGTCTCACCCCGCATACCAACCATGAAAAAATGTACTTGTTTAGTTGCGGTAATTCTAGAAGATGTATTTGGTGCACCTTTCTGTTTCACAATCTTGTCTATATTTTTTAATACACCATACTGGTTGGTTGGTATACTATAGTCTAAAAAGGCAGAGACAACACTCGCATTGTCAAATATTTTTTGTGCTCTCTTCATATACCGCGCGATACCACCACACGACGACCTCATACCGACCCCCTCTCCAGATAGATTCGGTAAATTGACCTCACGTTTACTGTATCCACGTGCCTGGTTATTATTGCTATTACTATTACTGTTTGTATTTTTTCGTTTCCCTAAAACACTGGTCCGCCCACCATTGACATTCATTGGTGTGGGGGCCATCTTAACATATATAGAGAAAATATTAGTTTCTTTATAAATGAAGTATGATATAGAGAAAATGATGGAGGATGTCTATTCTGAATTAGGTCCTGGGTATAGTGAGAGAGTCTATCACAACGCGGTCGAGGTTATATTGAGGGAGAATAAGATTCCGTATGAAACGGAGAGGCATATATTGGTTAGGTTTAGAGGACACGTTGTCGGTCAACTGAGAGCTGATCTTATTATAGATGAGAGTGTAATATTAGAACTGAAGGCTATCAAAACTCTGACTGACGGGATGGAGTTACAGGCTCGAAAATATCTTGACTTGACAGGACTGAGGACGGCGTATCTGGTAAATTTTCCTCTTCAACCGGGGCGGGAGGTGGAGACTCGAAAGATTGCATTAGGACCATCAGCGGGAGAACTCGCGCGAGCCTTTGATAAAATACGCGATCATCATCATACTGTGTCTG
>Ga0209711_10001099_pt1 | contig 26990 bp, 23 predicted proteins | sample ArcticOcean_MG_C_7_FD_187441 | JGI IMG/M metagenome (GOLD analysis project Ga0209711, IMG submission 187441) | Marine microbial communities from western Arctic Ocean - ArcticOcean_MG_CB11_88 (SPAdes) (version 2) | ecosystem: Environmental > Aquatic > Marine > Oceanic | place: Arctic Ocean...
TTGATTACAGCAATTTTATCGGATAATTGAAAAATCTCTTCTAAATCTTGACTTATTACAATCACAGCTTTTCCATTATGTGCTAGATCTAGTAATTTTTGTCTAATTGATGTTGCAGCGCCTATATCAACGCCCCATGTTGGTTGTGAAAAAATGGCAACCTTAGGGTTGGAAGCTAATGATCTTCCTAAAATAAATTTTTGTAAATTGCCACCAGATAATTGATTTGCAAAAGGATTCTTTTCAGGACATCTAACGTCATTTTTTTCTATTATTTTTATGCTTTGATCTAAGCTGTTTTGTGGATTTATGAATAATCTAGAAAAAAAGTTTTTTGTTTCATAATATTTATAATAAAATGTAAGAAAAACATTCTCATTCAATTTCAGACTTGGAACTGTGGCGTGATAATTTCGCTCTTCTGGGATAGTTTCTATGCCCAAAGCTCTTCTTAGTGTAACATTTTTATAGCCTATTGACTTATTATCCAATAAAATTTCATTGTCATTGTTACAAACACTCTCACCAGTTAATGCTTCCATTAATTCAACTTGACCATTTCCAGCTATTCCAGCTATTCCTATTATTTCCCCGTAATGCAAAGTTAAATTAATATTTTTTAGTGTAGTTCCAAAATGGTTCTCTTTTTGTTTATTTAAATTATTAAGTTGTAATGCCACATCTTTAATATGATGTTTCTTCGATATCTTTTTTAACTTAACTATTTCTTTCCCAACCATTGTTTCAGCAAGAAAAGAAGTCGTAGTTTTTTTAGCATCAATAGTTGCGATAGATTTTCCAGATTTTAAAACTGTAACTTTGTCTGCTAATTCGATGATTTCTTCTAATTTATGACTAATGTATAAAATAGAACAACCAGATTGTGACAGCTTTTTTAAAATCTTAAATAAACTAACTATTTCTTGAGGAGTAAGAACCGAAGTTGGTTCATCCATGATTAATAATTTAGGGTTTTGCATCAAGCAACGTATGATTTCAACTCTCTGTTGTTCTCCAACAGAAAGCTCATTAACTTGTTTAAGAGGATCTATCGATAATTCCCATTTGTTAGAAAGGCTTGTGATATCTAAAATTAGTTGCTTAAAGCTAATTTTATTATCTAGGGCTATTAATATATTTTCAGCTACATTTAAAGCAGGGAAAAGAGAGAAATGTTGAAAAACCATTCCAATCCCATGGCTTCTTGCTAAGTTAGGAGAAGAAATATCTACCTGTTTATTATTAATTTCTAAGGTTCCTGAATCAGGTTCCAATACTCCATAAAAAATTTTAACTAATGTAGATTTTCCAGCACCATTCTCTCCTAAAAGGGCATGGATTTCTCCTTTAGATATGGATATATCAATATTATTATTAGCTTGGAAATTACCAAAAAATTTGCTGATCTTATGGGCTTTAAAAAGAATTTCTGGTTCTTTTCTACTTGCCATTAATACAACCTTATTTTCTAATTTACAAAATAGAATTTTAAAGAAAAACTATTACCATTTTTCTCGCGTTACCTGTGTTCCTTTTTTATATGTTTTTATAACAAAAGCCAATAAAATTCCTGTAATAGCGAAGGTTATAAAAATAAATAAATTAAAATTTGTTACATGCATATAAATCATACCAGGTAAAAAGATTATAATTATAGTTGCAACTAAAGTAAGCCAGTATCGAACAGGACCTAGAAATATATTACTCATAATTTTGCTCTTGATAATTCTTGTTTGTTAGGCATTAAATAAAGGCTGATTAATAACATTAACCCAATTCCATTAATAACGAAACCAGATACATCCATAAAGTTTAGTAATGGAGGTATTAATAGAAATAACGCTGACGTTAATGCCAATAATCTTTTACCTATTGATAATGGTCCTTTAAGCCAACCTTCTAGACCAAGTGTCATTGCCCAATATGCAGTAAGCACAGACAAAAAACTATATAAACTAATAATTATTGGTCCTTGTAATAGAAGAGAAGGATTATAAACAAAAGCAAAAGGGACTATATATTTTGCAATACCTACTTTGCTTGATTCAAAAGCTGTAGCCATGGGGGGCGATTTTGCAATGGCAGCAGCAGCAAATGAAGCCAATGCAACCGGAGGTGTAATTGAAGAGACAACCCCAAAATAAAATGCAAACATATGAGCTGCGACTGGAAGAATACCGGCTTTAACCAGAGATGGAACTATTAACGCAGCAACAGTTATGTAAACTGCTGTGGTTGTCATGCCCATTCCTAAAATGATAGCAGCAACGGCTGTTAAACATAAAAGAGGAAATAAATTTCCACCTGACAAATCGATCACAGATTGTGTAAATTTTAAACCTAACCCTGATACAAATACTGAACCTATAATAACTCCAGCACACGCACATGCTATTGTTACAGGAACTGTTGATTTAATTCCCCCTTCTAAAGCGCTTAATATGTCAACAACAGACATTCTAGTTTTAGCCTTAAGAAAGCTAAGTAAAATTACGGAAACTATGCTCCAAAACCCAGCTGTCATAGCGGTGTAACCAATTATTAAAAGCCCAATTAATACCCCTAAAGATATTAACATATGCCATCCATCCTTGAGAACTTCAAAAACATTAGGTAATCGTGATTTATCAATTTTTTCTATACCGTGCTTTTCTGCTTCTACATGAACCATAAAATATATTGTAGCAAAATATAAAAAAGCAGGCAGTATTGCCGCTAAAATTACAAATGAGTATGATGTCTCAAGAAATTCAGCCATGATAAATGCTGCTGCCCCCATAATTGGAGGGGTGATTTGACCACCAGAAGAAGCGCAAGCTTCAACAGCTGCTGCAAATCTTGGTCTATAACCATAATTTTTCATCAAAGGAATTGTAAATGACCCTGTTGTAACAACATTTGCTACAGCCGATCCATAAACTGTACCTGTCATACCTGATGCAACTACAGCTGCCTTTGCTGGACCTCCGACCCTATGTCCAGTCATAGCTACTGCAAGGTCTACAAAAAAGCGTCCTACACCTGATCTAATCAAAATACTTCCAAAGATTATAAAAAGTACTATGTAAGTTGATGCTACATAAAGAGGTATTCCAAAAATCCCATCAGAAGTCATAAATAGAGTATCGATAAACTTATTAAAGCTTGTGGGCGGGCCATAAAAAAAGCCAAAGAATTTATCTGCATGCAAAGCGTGTGTTACAAAAAAGCCAGCGACTAATACCATAGCCCAGCCGACAGCTCGTCTTGTTGAGTCAAACAATAAAATCATGAAAATAGCACCAACTATAATATCACTTGGTTCTTTGTCACCATATCTTAAATTAAAAGCTTCAATATCCCAAATTGTCCAAGCTTGTACAAATAAAATTAAAAGTATAATTGATGTGTCAGTTAAGAATCCTAGCATTCTAAGATTATTATCTTTTGAACCAGGAATTAAAATTTTTTCTTTTATAGTTGATCTAAAAAGAGGTTTAAAAAAAATTGCTAATATCATCATCACAGAAAGGTGAACTGATCTAAAAGATCTACCCTCTGGGGTTCCGTAAACCGCAACATAAAGATGGTAGAAGGCAAGGCTGATTGAAAGCCATGAGCATATTACTATGATCCAATAAGTTAGAGATTTATCTTTATTCCATATGAGTAATTCATCAATAAAACTATATTCTTTTATTTCATTATACTCTAATTTTTTTAACTTAGCGCTCATATTCAATACTCAATATTAATTGATTTAAAGAAAAGGGCACGCTTAAAACACGTGCCCTTTATCAAAATAATGGTTTAATTTATTTAATTAAACCTTTTTCCTTATAGTACTTTGCTGCACCAGGATGAACTGGAACTGCTGCACCATTTAATGCATCAGCAAATTTAACTTTTTTCCAAATTGATTTTACTTCAGCAAAAGTTCCATGATTATCCCAGAAAACTTTAGTCATTTTATAAACCATTTCATCTGAAAGATCCTTATGTACAATCATGGATGTAACAATTCCTAAAGATGGAACATCCTTATCTAATGATTTATATGCACTAGCTGGAATGTTTCCATAAATATAACCAGGGTTGTTTTTAACTATATTATCAATTCTATTTTTGGGTAATCCAATAAATCTAATTCCTGGACTGTTTTCAAGTTCAATAAAACTTGCCTGTGGAACTGAAGTAGCAGCCATAAACACGTCAGCTTGTCCATCTTTCATAAGAGCTACTGATTCTGTGTAACCTACACTATGAACAACGCCACCATTCTTTTTAATAGTATTAAAGTCAAATCCATACTCTTTAAAAATAGATTCACAAAATGCTGTTCCTGTCCACTTAGGCTTGCCTGGACTAATGTTAGCATCTTTCATATCTTCAAATGTCTTGATTTTTGAATCTGCTCTAACCGCTACCTGAAAAGTTGCTGGGTATAGTGTAGCAAAATAACGAATGTCTTTTGTTGGCTTTTTAAATTTTCCTTTGCCGGCGTAACCATTAGCTATTGTATGAGCATAGCTCCAGCCAATTTCTGCATCTCCACCATTGACTGAAAGAACGTTTGAAATTCCACCACCAGATGTGTTTGAGGTCGCAGTACCTTTGATTTTAGCTTGCATGGTTTGCATAATTTTTGCACCTAGTGGATACCATGATCCTCCAGCTGGCCCTGAAACCATTCTTAAGAATTGATCGGCATTAGCCATTGTTGATGTTGCTATCAAAGAAGAAGCAACCAATATTACACTTGAAATACGTTTCATTAAAACCCCCGGGTTGATTGTTGTTTTTTCAAACTTTCATTATCACAATTAAATAAATAAAAGGTCAAGTATTGTTATATTATATTTTTACTATTATCATGTAATAGTTTAACCAGTTAATTAAAACTGGTATGAAAACAATATACCGAATTGATACATATTACAACCCGTGGGAGTGAATTCTAGTGAACATTAAGAATGTGAAAGTAACTGAAGTTGGACCTAGAGATGGCTTCCAATCTGAAAAAACAATTTTAAAAACTGAAGATAAAATTAGTATTATTAACGAACTTATTGACGCAGGTTTTCCAAGAATTGAAGTGTCATCATTTGTTTCCCCAAAGGCAATTCCTCAACTAGCTGATGCTGAAATTATTCTTTCTAAAGTTAAAAGAAGCCCAAATACAACTTTAGCGGCTTTAGTTCCAAATGCTAGAGGAGCGATAAGAGCTGTAGAAGCTAACCTTGATGAGATTGTAGTTTTCTTGTCTGCATCTGAAAGTCATAATAAAAAGAACGTTAATAGAAATGTAGATGAATCTTTAATAGGATTTAGAGAAATTGCTGATATTGCCGGAAAAAATAATATACCAATTCAAGGGGATATTGCAACTGCATTTGGATGTCCATTTGAAGGAAATGTTCCTTCCAAAAGATTAGCTGAAATTTCTAAAGAGTACAAAGAAATGGGTTTTAAAGGTGTTACTTTAGGAGACACAACTGGAATGGCTACTCCACCAGTAGTCACTGATGCCATAAACGCTATTAGAGACGCTGTTCCAGACTTCAGTATTACTTTGCATTTTCACAATACAAGGGGTATTGGACTTGCTAATGTAATGTCTGGTTTGTATCAAGGAATAACTGATTATGAAAGTTGTTTTGGTGGGATGGGTGGATGTCCGTTTGCTCCAAACGCTACTGGTAATGTCTGTTCTGAAGATCTGATTTATTTGCTTCATGAGATGGGAGTTGAAACAGGAATTGATTTAGATAAATTGATTTCAATTGCCCAAAAAGTTGAAGGTTTAGTTGGTCATAAGTTGCCTGGCCAGGTCATGAGGGCAGGTAATCGATTACTATCCTATTCAATGGATGATGTTCCAACCGCAATTGGTGCTTAAATGAAGCATGATAATAAAGAAGGAGCTCTCTTTGGTATTAAGGTTATAGATCTTACTAGAGTGTTATCTGGTCCATTTTGTACAATGTTATTAGCTGATATGGGAGCAGAAGTAATTAAAGTCGAGCCACCTAAAGGAGATAACGTTCGAAATCAAGGAGACATGATTGAAGGTTTTAGCTCTTACTTCGCTCAATTTAATAGAAATAAAAAATCTATTGTATTAGATTTATATAAGGTATCAGAAAAAGAAATCTTAAAATCGTTACTTCTTGATGCGGATATTGTTGTAGATAACTTTAAAGCTGGCGTATTTGCTAAAATGGGGTTTGATGATGAGACCTTAAAGCTAATTAACCCAAGATTAATTCGTGCTTCAGTCAATGGATTTGGGAGTAAAGGTGTAATGAGCGATAGACCAGCTTTTGACTTTATAGCTCAAGCTTTAAGCGGATTTATGTCTGTCAATGGAACCGAGGAAACTGGTCCAATGAGGGCGGCGATGCCTATCTCTGATTTAGTTGCTGGGTTGTATTGTGCATTTGGAATAGTTTGCGCATTACAAGCAAGAAGTCGTAACAATGAGGGACAAAGGGTTGAGGCAAGCTTAACTTCTAGTTTAGTATCTATGATGGCTTATTTGTCATCAGAAAGTTTTGTAAAAGGAAAAGCACCAAATAAATCTGGAAATAATCACCCAATTTTAGCTCCATATGGCTTGTTCAAATCTTCAGACGGGGAGGTTGCGGTAGCACCAGCAAGTGATAAATTTTGTAATGTTTTCTTGAAATGTATTGAGTTGAGTGATTTATTGGATCAAGATTTATATAAAAATAATGAAAATAGAATGAAAAACAGAGATAGTTTAAATAATATTATAAATGGTAAAATGAGTAAAAAAACTTCAGATTTTTGGATTAAAAAACTTAATGATGCAGGATGCCCAGCTGCTAAAGTTGCGTCTTTACCCGATGCTCTTAACAGTCAATTGATTAAAGACTCTGAAATGATAATAAGCTCTTCAGGTCCTGAAGGTAGAAAAATTAAAATGACTGGTTTCCCTGTTAAACTATCTGAAACGCCAGCAAGGTTATATTTATCCCCGCCCTTGCTTGGAGAGCACACAGAAGAAATACTAAAAACAATAAACAAAAAATAGAATTGAAGGATTGGTAATGAATTTTAAAACAATAAAATTTCATGTTGAAGATAATGTTGCTTTTATTGAGCTCAATCGACCAGATCAATATAATGCTTTAGATCAATTGATGGCTGAGGAATTATTTAAAATTTCTTTAGAATGCGATGATAATGAAAATATTAGATCTGTTGCTTTGACTGGAGCTGGTGAGAAAGCTTTTTGTGCTGGAGGTGATTTAAATTCATTTCATAAACAAGGAAAAAAAATTTCAAGTCATTTAAAAGAAGTTACAACTATTTTGCATGGTGCTATTTCAAGGTTTTCAAGAATGAATGCGCCTTTAATTGTTGGAGTGAACGGAATTGCAGCTGGAGCAGGTTTTTCATTTGTTGGTTTTGCTGATATGGTAATCGCTTCTTCTAATGCAAAATTTGTATCTGCTTATTCAAAAGCTGGTTTAACACCTGATGGATCTTCAAGTTATTTTTTGCCAAGAATTATAGGTACAAGAAGATATATAGAATTAGTGTTAACAAATAGAACATTAAGTGCAGATGAAGCTATGGAATGGGGTTTGGTTAATAAGATTGTTGATAGTAAAGATCTTCAAAATGAAGTTAAAAAATTAGCTAAAGAACTAGCTTTGGGACCTTCTTTAGTTTTTGGAAAAATCAAAAGTTTAGTACATAATAGTTTTTTAGATTCTTTAGAAGGTCAAATGGAATGCGAATCTAGGATGATAGCTGAATCAGCTAAAACAAAAGATGGAATCAATGGAATAGATGCTTTTGTAAATAAAAAAGAAGTAATCTTTAAGGGTAAATAATAATTAAAGGAAACTTTATGACCGTTAATGTATTAGCTTTAGATGGAGATGGAATCGGACCTGAGATAATGGAATCTACGCTTGAGATCATTCATCTCTTAAATTCTAAATTACAAATTGATATAAATATTGAAAAAGACATTATTGGGTTTCAATCTTTAAAAAAAGTTGGCACTACTTTTCCAAAAAAAGTTTTATCAAAAGCCAAAAAGGCTGATGGAATTATTTTAGGCCCAGTGGATCATAATGCTTATCCTTCAATATTAGAAGGTGGAGTGAATCCATCTGGTATAATAAGAATTGATTTAGATTTATATGCAAATATAAGGCCAGCAAAAAATTATAAAAATGTTAAATCATTATCAAAATTAGTTGATTTAATAATAGTACGTGAAAATACAGAAGGGTTTTATGCGGATAGAAATATGGCTGAAGGAAATGGAGAATTCAGTCCTGTTCCTGGTGTAGGCTTGGCTTTAAGAAAAATAACTCAAAAAGCTTCTAAGAGGATAGCAGAAAATGCTTTTGAAATTGCTAGACACCGCTCTATATCTAGAGGTAAAAAATCTGTAGTACATGCAATTCACAAAGCAAATGTAATGAGATTGACGGATGGGATCTTTCTGGATGCTTGTCGACTTGTCTCTTCTAAAAATAAAGATATTTCTTATAAAGAAATGCTTGTTGATGCCTGTGCAGCTCATATTATAAGAGATCCTAGTCAATTTGATGTAATAGTTACTACAAATATGTTTGGTGACATTTTATCAGATTTAGCAACTGAATTGTCAGGCTCTCTTGGGTTAGCAGGATCTTTAAACGCTGGTAAAAAAAATGCTATGGCTCAGGCACAACATGGTTCAGCTCCAGACATTGCAGGACAAAATATTGCTAATCCAATATCTTTGATTTTATCAACAAGTATGTTGCTAAATTGGATAGGAAAAAGAAAAAATTTACAGAATCTTATTTTAGCATCGGATCTAATCGATAAATCTGTTACAAACCTTTTAGAGAATGAAGTGAATTTAACAAGAGATTTAGGTGGCACAGCTTCAACTAAAGAAACAACTAAAAATTTAATTCAAATATTACATAAATTAATTTAAGAAACAAATAATGTCAGATCAAAGGTCCATTCCAACAGTTTATATGAGAGGAGGTACTTCTAAAGGACTTCTATTTAATAAAAAAGATTTGCCAAACGACAAACGAAAACTAACCAAATATTTACTTGCTGCAATGGGTTCTCCTGATACTAGGCAAATTAATGGTATGGGTGGAGGAACTTCAGTAACGAGTAAAGTATGTATTGTTTCTAAAAGTCACGAAATTGGGATTGATATTGACTATTTTTTTGCTCAAGTTGTTGTCGATCAAGCTATAGTAGATTATGGACCTACATGTGGAAATATGCTTTCTGCTGTAGGACCTTATTCTATAGAGCAAGGATTAATAGATGCTAAAACAGATAATACTAAAATAATAATTAGAGCTGTAAATACTGGTTCTATAATTGAAGCAACTATTCCAACGCCTAATAAAAAAACTATATATTTTGGAAATTATAAAATTGCAGGTGTTCCAGGTGAAGGAGCTGCAATATTATTAAAATTTAAAAATTTAGTAGGGGGTGTAACTGGTAAATTATTACCTGCAGATAAGATGATTTTAATAGTTGATGATATTGAAGTTACTTGTTTAGACGTTTCTATGCCCATTGTAATGGCAAAGGCTACTGATTTTGGTATAGAAGGTAATGAAACAAGTCTTGAACTAAACTCAAATGAAAATTTGTTAAAAAAAATTGAAAAAATACGTTTATCAGCAGCTTTAAAAATGGGAATGGGAGATGTATCTGGTAAAGTTTTACCTAAATTTGCATTGTTATCTAAACCTTTAAATGGAGGCAGCATTACTTCACGATACTTCACTCCAAACACTTGCCATGAAACTCATGCTGCAACGGGAACTAACTGTATTGCTGCAGCTTGTTTGATCCCAGGAACAATAGCTTCAAAGATTTCAAATATCAAAGCTAGTGGAGAAGATACTATATTAGTTGAGCATCCACTTGGGACAATTCATTGTGTAGTTGAAACTTCTAAGACTAAAAAAACAATAAGTAATGACTTTATAAAATCTTGTGGAGTTTATCGTACGGCAAGAAAAATAATGGATGGGAAAATATATATTCCAGAAAATATTGATGATGATTAAAGATCATTATTTGTCTTTATTAAAATTTTTAGATTGGTGGCCCAAAAGGTGGATATATATATCCAGCTTGTTTTTAGCTATAATTAGTGGATTTATTGCATACTATTTAAACTTGCCATTACCTTGGATGCTTGGACCTTTATTAGGTTGCGGTTTTTTTTCTGCAATTGGTAAGCAAGTAATAATTGGTAAAAAACCTAGGCCAATTTGTAGAGCTCTTTTAGGTTGTACAATTGGAGCAAATTTTGGTCCAGAAATTTTAGAAAGAGGCTCTGAAATTGGAGTTTCGTTACTTTTTATTCCAGGGTTCGTCCTAATAATGGGCCTAACAACATATTGGTATTTATCCAAGTTTATAAAAATGGATAAGTCAACTTCAGTCTATGCTTCAATACCTGGTGGTTTAAATGAAATGGTAATTCTGGGACAAGAACTTGGAGCTGACCCAAGAACATTAGTTTTAATTCATGCAACTAGAATTGTTGTTGTAGTTTTTTTAGCTTCATTGCTTATTTTATTTGTTCCTAAATTAGACATTCAAACTTTACCTCAACCTGATTTATTTTATAATTGGTCTCAATTACCATTTGTATTTCTAATATCAATTCTAGGATGGTATGTAGCTGTTAAGTTAAAAATTCCAGGCCCAACAATAATTGGCCCGATGATATTATCAGCATTCGTACATATTTTTGAGATTGTGGATGCAATGCCCATTTATATATTAGTAATTGCTATTCAAGTTTTGTTAGGGGCTGCCTTAGGTTGTTTATTTAAAAATATCACTTTAAAAGAAATGTCCGGTCCCATATTAGCTGGATTTGTAACAACCATTATTTCAATAATACCATTAGCAATTATTTACTTTATATTGATAAAAATTGGATACCATCCTCTATCAATTTTATTAGCGTTTGCTCCTGGAGGACAATCTGAAATGAATATTCTAGCTCTTTCAATTGGTGCAGACATGTCATTTATTAGTCCTCATCATATGTTAAGGGTCTTTTTAGTAATAATATTTGCAAGCGTTATTCATAAGGTAATAAAAAAAATAAAATGATTATTTTTTGATTGATGGATTATTTTTATTAATGCTAACTAGACTCATTTCTGTATTATCCACAAAAGGTATATCTTTAATCCATTCCATTTCAAAACCTTCAATACAACCAATGTTGTATCCGTATTCATTCGGTGAAGATCTTCTTTTATGATGAGTATTAACTCCGCAAAGTTTACAAAAGTAATGCTCAGCTATATTTGTATTCCATTTATAAGTATTTAAAAACTCATCCCCTGAAATAATTTTTAAATCCTCTATTAACGCTGTTCCCATAACAAAACCTTTTCTCCTACATATAGAGCAATTACATCTCCTTAATCCAATTAACATAGAATTTATTTCAAAAGTGATTGAACCACAGTGACATTTACCATTGAGGGGTAAGGTTAAATCTTTTATTTTCATGATTAAGCTTCTGGCATTTAAAATGAAAAACCAAAATCAGCTTTGAGAACATTTGCTAATTCTATTGCTTTAGTTTCTGAAATAGGTTGAAGAGGTGGTCTTAAATTATTCCACAAAGGATTTTTTGTTTGCATAGCTAACAATGCTTTTTGAGCAGGAATAGGAGCGTAATCTTGAAATAACATTCTTACAGATTTAACTTTCTTTTGTAATGCCTCAGCTTCATCCCATTTTTGTGAATGACAAAGGTTTATTACCTCAGATATATCTTTACTATTTAAATTTGCAGTTGCTGAAATGCATCCAGGAGCACCTAGCTTAATTGCTTCAATTACAGGAAGCTCGGCACCAGGGTATACTATTAAATCTTTAATATTTAATAATGCTTTTGTATTTTCCCAAACTCCAGAGCTATCTTTTATACCCACTATAGTATCAGGGTATGACGATTTTAATTTTTTTACTAATTCTATCGAAAGACCAACTCCACATACTTGAGGAATATGATATAAATAAATCTTTAGTTTATTATCATTTACACCTTCAATTAACTTTTCAAAATGTTCATATAAACCATTATCACTCATGCCCTTAAAATAAAAAGGAGGCAACGTCATAACACCATGACAGCCTAAATTTAGGGCATGTTTTGTAATAGTTATAGTGTCAGGTAAATTACATAATCCAGTGCCTGGTATTAAAATTTCAGGATCTATTCCACTTTTAATTAATTCTTCTAGTGCACTCATCCTTTCACTATTACCAATTGAGAGGGCTTCTCCAGTTGTTCCAAATGGAGCTAAGCCTGAACAGCCATTTTCAATTAAGCTCTTTGCAAGATCATTATACATTGTTTGGTTAAGTTTAAGATCATTATCAAAAGGTGTTAATATTGGTGCAATTAGTCCTTTAATCAATTTTTTCTCCATGAAGTAAATTTAAAACTTATTTTACATCAAATATAAAAAAAATGAAATTTCATTTTGAATTTTTTATTATAATTTTTAATTTTGGATAGATAAATTTCTGAGCAAATCCTAAAATCAAAACAACTATAAATAATCTAAATAAATGATGAGTTATAACAAATGCTGGTTTAATCCCAAGTGTTGCAGCAACTAACCCCATTTCGTTTATTCCTCCTGGGGAGTAAGCTAGAATAATTGCTTCGGGTCTGGCATTGATAATAGATATAATAATTAATAAAAAAGGTATCATGCAAAGACCTAATGAAATAACGATACTTACTGCATGTCCTATATAAAGTTTAGTTATACTCCACGTTAAGCCATTCATATTACTACCAAAAAAACTTCCCATTATAAGCTGTGCAAAAACAAATATAATTACTGGGGCGTCTAAGTTAATTACTTCCGTCATGTGTAGTGCTGCACTTATAATTAGTGGTCCAAATAAACGTCTTCCTGGTATACGTAATACTTTACCCATAAATAGACCAACTGGAATTATTAATAAAATTATAAAGCAATCTATTATACTTCCATATAAAGTTGGCCAGAGAGGTTCTCTTTCAAATGAACCAGGAAAAATAATTAAAATTAGTGTAGGGACGGTAAACACCGTCAAAAATATTCTCATCATATGGACTAAACCAACTTGTTTAGAATTTGCACCGCATTCTTCTGCTCCCAACACCATTTCAAGGAGGCCACCTGGCGAAGCAATAAAAAATGATTCCGCTTTACCTAATTTTCTTACTTTATTTAAAAATAAGTAAGTTATTAGATATGCGAATGGTACATATAAAAATAATAAAAGAATTGAAATCAACCAATCATTAAAGTCCAAAAATACAGATGCAGAAAATGATTTTCCTAACCAAATACCAATCACTCCAATAAAAGGATTTCTAAAATTTTGTGGAATATTAACTTCTGTTCCTAATAACGCAAACATTGCAACAAAAAAAGCAGGCCCTAAAACCCATGGCAAAGGAAATAACAAAATATTAAATGATACACCTCCTAAAACCCCAATTAGGAGAGTTCTAAAAATTATTTTAGCTTTTTTCAAAAGTTATTCTATCCAAAAAATTAATTTTATTGATTATAAATAATGAGTATTTTTATTTTACTTAATATATTAATTAAATTATACCTAATGTTACTAAATTTTAAAAAAATATATATTACGTACTCTATTTATTGGGAGATTGAAGTGTCTGAAAACAGCAAAATTTCTGAAATCCGTATTAGGGTTAAAGATGCGATAGAGCTTATAACTGAAATATTTAAAGCAAAATCATGTAGTGATTATGAAGCAAAAACAATTGCTGAAAGATTATGTGGCTCTAATTTAAAAGGCCATGATAGTCATGGAATAGTTAGAGTTCCAAGGTATGTAGAATGGATGGAAAGAAATTGGGTTTTTCCAAATGTAAAATCAGAAGTGATTATAGATGCTGGAGCATTAGCTTGCTTAGACGCAAAACAAGGGTTTGGTCAAGTGGCTGGCGAACTTGCTGTTGATGAAGGAATTGCTAGAGCTACTAAACACGGGGTTGCAGTTGTAGGACTTAGAAACTCAGGACATCTTGGTAGAATTGGAGATTGGGCTGAAAGAGCTGCTGATGCAGGATTTGTTTCTTTTCATTTTGTTAATGTAAGGGGAAGTTTACTTGTCGCTCCTTTTGGAGGAACTGACCGTAGAGGAAGCACCTCTCCTTTAGCGATTGGTATTCCATCGAAGGGTAAACCTCACATTGTTCTTGATATGGCAACATCGACAGTTGCAGAAGGTAAGGTAATGGTTGCTCAAAAAGGTGGAAAGCCCCTTCCAGCGGGAGCCTTGGTGGATAGTTCTGGTAATTTAAGTACAAACCCAGAGGTAATGTATGGTAAGATTGGAGGAGATGAAGTTCCAGACTCTGAGAATGGAACAGGAGCAATTACTGCGTTTGGTTTGCATAAAGGTTCTGGAATAAATTTTATGATGGAAATGTTAGGCGGAGCTTTGACAGGTTCAGGAGTTTCAGCTGGTATTGATGATAAAGAAAAAAGAAAATTTGCAAATGGTATGTTGTCAATATACGTCTCTGTTGAAAAAATGGTTGATCTTGATTATTTTACTAAAGAAGTTCAGTCTTATGCAGATTTTGTAAGGGCATCACCTCCTTCAGATCCAAATGGAAAAGTATTAATACCTGGTGATAAAGAAATAATAACTAATAATGATAGAATGGCTAATGGTTTGCCAGTTGCTCCCATAGTATGGGAAAATATTAAACAGACTGCAGAAAAACTAAAAATACATAACTTAGATAGATTTGAATCAGCTATAATCTAAAAATTAGTAAATAATTATTTTATTATTTAATTATAAATATCTTTAATTTGATTTTTTATAAATACAGTAGCTATAATCTCCTTGTCTTGATTTTAAAAGTTGTGGAGTGTATTTTTGAATCCATTAGAAACTTCAAATATTATTTTTGTTAATGGTAAAAAGACAATAATAAGCAATGTAGACCACGATATTACAGTCTTAGATTTGATAAGAACAAATTTAAAGCTAAGCGGAACAAAAGAAGGTTGTGCAGAGGGTGATTGTGGAGCTTGCTCAATTTTAGTGCATGATGGTCTGAGTTCTGAACTTAAGCCTATTAACTCATGTTTAGTTAGAGTTGGACAAGTTGTTGGTAGAGGTATTGTTACCATTGAAGGTGTAGGTAATGATTTAAAGCCACATCCTATTCAAACAGCTTTCTCAGAAGAAAATGCTTCTCAATGTGGATACTGCACTCCTGGATTTATAGTTTCTGGTATAAGTTTATTGAATTCTAATAAAAAAATAAATGATGATACAATTAATGATGCCATTTCAGGGAACCTATGTAGGTGTACTGGTTATTCGCCAATAATTAAAGCTATCAAAGTCGCTTCAAAATTAAGTGAACCTTTAAAAACTATAAAATTTTTAGAACACAATAAAAATATTAAATTAGGAAATGTAACTTATTATAATCCTAAGAGTTTAGAAGAAATGTTAAAGTTAACTATTCATAAAAATTATAATTTTTTAGCTGGAGGAACTGATTTAAATTTAAGAAGACCTATTGTAAATGAAAAACAGAATATAATTATTTGTTTAGATAGTATATCAGAATTAAAAATTCACAAAATGACTAATAATAATCTAATTATTGGAAGTTGCGTTTCTATAGAAGATTTTTTAGGGATTGTAAAAAATAGGATACCGGAATTAGTAGAGATTTTGCAAAGATTTGGATCTCCTCAGATTAGAAATCAAGGTACTATTGGAGGTAATATTTCTACTTCAAGTCCAATTGGAGATTTAGCTCCAGTTTTGTTAGCTTTAAACTCAAAAATTCATCTATTTGGCCATGATGGAGATACTTCTGTTTTACTAAGAGATTTTTATTTAGGGTATAGAAAAAATATAATAAAAAAAGATCAAATTATAAGATCTATTGAAATTCCTTTGCCTAGTGAAGGATATAAATTTTTTTGTTGGAAGTTATCAAAACGATATGATCAAGATATTTCAACTATTTCTCTTTCTATTTATATAAAAACTAAAAAAAATATTATTGAAGATATTCATATTGCAGCAGGTGGAGTTGCTGAAATACCTAAATATTTAGAAAGCCTTTGTAAGATAATGATAGGAAAAACAATTGAAGATTCTATCTTAGCTGCTATTAACCAAATAGATAAATTTGTTCAACCTATTTCTGATTTAAGAGGAACTTCTACCTATAGAATTGAATCTTTAAAAGGTTTGTTCAAAAGATTGGAAAGGTGTTTAAAAGAAAATTCAAATACAATGTCTATAATGGACTTTAAAGATGAATAAAATGATATTACATGATTCATCCATAAGGCATGCAACAGGACAAGCAATTTATATTGACGATATGCCTGTTCAAGACAATCTCTTGCATGGAGCCCTTGTTTTATCCAAAAATGCTTTAGGTAAATTAAAAAAAATTGACTCTAGTAAATTGCTTAAATTACCATTTTATTCTAAAATTATAACTGCAAAAGATATTCCTGGTGAAAATGATATCGGCCCAATTCAAAAAGGGGAGCCCATTCTTGCTGAAGATATGATTACTTATTACGGACAACCAGTTGCAGTTGTTTTGGCCAAAACATATCAAGAAGCTCTCTACGCAAGTAGCATGGTTGATCTTGAAGTGGAGGTTATTTCCGATCCAATATTAACGTTAGATGAAGCATATAAAAAAAAATCTTTTCTAATTGATCCAATAATTTTAGAAAAAGGTTCTATAGAAATTGAAATAAAAAACTCTGAATGTAAACTTTCTGATAATTTTGAAATGGGAGGGCAGGATCATTTTTATTTAGAAACACATGTTGCCTTAACCTTTCCAGGAGAAAACGAAGAATTTACTGTTTGGTCCAGTACTCAACACCCAACCGAAGTTCAACACGGTGTAAGTAATGTATTAAATATACCTGCAGCAAAAATTGAGAGCAAAGTAAGAAGATTGGGAGGAGGATTTGGAGGCAAAGAAAGTCAGGCAACAATTTTTGCAGCTATATCTGCTCTGAGTGCTTTTGTTACTAAACAGCCTGTTAAAATTCGTCTTAATAGACATGAAGATATGACTGCTACTGGCAAAAGACATAATTTTAAAGTCTACTATAATGTAGGTTTTTCAAAAAATGGAAAGCTCAATGGACTAGATCTTATATTATTAAGTAATGGTGGAAACGTATTAGATTTATCTGGACCGGTAATGACACGAGCATTAACTCATTTAGATAATTGTTATTATTTAAAGTCAATAAAAGCTATAGGATATGTTTGCAAAACCAATACAGTTTCAAACACAGCTTTTAGAGGGTTTGGGGGGCCTCAAGGAATGTTGGTAATTGAAAATATTCTTTACAATATTTCTAAATATTTAAATAAGCCATTAGATGAAATTAGAAAAGTAAACTATTATTCTAAAGTTAATGGATTAACAACTCCTTATGGACAAAATGTTGCTAAACCAAGGATTAATAAAGTTTTAAGTCAACTTCATAAATTAAGTAACTATTCTGGTAGAATAAAATCTGTTAAGAATTTCAATTTAAAGCAAGTGTCTAACGGTTCTCCTTTTAGAAAAGGCCTTGCTATGATGCCTGCTAAATTTGGCATTTCTTTCAATAAACCTTCATTTAATCAAGCCGGCGCATTAGTTAATGTATACTCTGATGGTTCTATCAGACTTAATCATGGTGGGACTGAAATGGGACAAGGTTTATTTATCAAGGTAGCTCAAGTAGTTGCAGAATGTTTTAAAGTACCTGTAGATCAAATTCACATAACTTCTACAAATACTGCTGAAGTTCCTAATACTTCTGCTACGGCAGCATCATCAGGTTCAGATTTAAATGGAATGGCTGCTTGGAATGCAGCTGATCAAATTAAAAAAAGAATGATATCACATGCAGCACAATTATTTAATAAATTAAAATCTGATATTATTTTTTCCAATGGTAAAATATCAGCTGGACAAAATAGTATTTTATTTTCTGAACTTGCTCATTCATGTTGGGATAATCGAATATCTTTGTCTTCAACTGGGTTTTATAAAACCCCTAAGATACACTGGAATCAAGATAAATTACATGGCCATCCTTATTTTTATTTTACCTGGGGAGCAGCTTTATCTGAAGCCTTGATTGATATTAATACTGGTGAAAGTAGAATAATTAGAGCTGATATAATACAAGATTGTGGAAAATCGTTAAATGAAAACATAGATATTGGTCAGATAGAAGGTGGGTTTATTCAAGGTTTAGGATGGCTTACATGTGAAGAACTAGTTTTTGCTAGTAATGGAAAGTTATTAACCACTGGACCATCTACTTATAAATTACCTGGAAGTAGAGATATTCCAATGGAGTTTAATGTTAAGCTTTTAGAGAAGGCTGACAATGAAGAAAAAACTATATTTAGATCAAAGGCAGTTGGCGAGCCTCCGTTGTTATTAGCTGTTTCATATTTTTTAGCTATTAAGGAAGCTATTAAAGCATCTGGTTTAAATGCTAGACCTGAATTACTAAACGCTCCAGCGACACCGTCAGAAATATTGAAGTCAATAAAAGGTTAATATATTAATATTTAAATAGTAAGAAATTTACCAGTTTCATAGCTTATTAATAAGTTAATCACCCCTAATGTAATCAAGATTAATATATTTATATTATTAAATATGACGAATAATAATTTATAAAATATATAAAAATTATGAATATATACTTATCAAGTTAATTAAAAATAATTGTATTTATCAATATGTTGTGATCCAGTTAATGTAATCGTCAACATATAGAGGAGGTTAAAATGAGTAATTTAGAAAACGTTTCAGCCGAAGACTTAAAAAATCCAGATTATGTTCCACCATTACAGATAGGAATTATTTTGGGTTTACAACATGTTTTGGCTATGTTTGTTAGTAATGTAACACCATCAATAATAATCGCTGGAGTAGCAGGCTTTGCGTTTGGAAGCGCTGATACTGTGTTTTTAATTCAAATGTCAATGTTATTTGCAGGAATAGCTACTTTGATGCAAACAGTTGGTTTTGGTCCAGTTGGTGCAAGATTGCCAGTAATGCAGGGAACTAGCTTTGCTTTTGTACCAGTTATGATTGGCGCAGCAAAAGTGGGAATGGGTACACTATTTGGAGCAATAGTAATTGGTGGAATATTCCATGCATTTTTAGGGACAATAATTGGAAAAATTCGACATTGGTTTCCACCACTTGTTTCTGGAATAATTATATTAGCGATTGGTATTTATTTAATTCCGGTAGGAATTGAATACGCAGCTGGAGGCGCTGGTGATTTTAATATGTCTAAGCCAACTTGGGGGGGCATAGGAAATTGGAGTCTTGCAATTATAGTTATAGTGGTATCATTTGGATTAAAATTTTGGACTAAAGGAATTGTATCAAGCTCTTCAGTTTTACTAGGAATGATAGTTGCTTACATTATTGCTGCAGTAATGGGCATCGTAAGCTTTGCAGGAGTTACTGATGCTGCTTGGTTTGCTCTACCAGAACCTTTTAAATATGGTTTTGATATAAATTTAACAATAATAATAGCGATGTGTCTTATGTCTATAGTGAGTGCAATTGAAACTGTAGGCGATATCTCAGGCATAGCCAAAGGTGGAGCAAATAGAGAGGCGACAGACAAAGAAATACAAGGAGGCACTTATGCTGATGGAATTGGAACTGCTATTGCAGGTGTTTTTGGGGGATTACCAAACACAAGCTTTAGTCAAAATGTAGGACTGATTTCTATGACAGGTGTTATGAGTAGAAGGGTAGTTACAATTGCCGCCATCTTCTTAATACTTTGTGGTCTGGTTCCCAAGATAGGCGCTTTAGTAGCTTCTATGCCAATAGCTGTATTAGGTGGAGGTGTTATTGTGATGTTTGGGATGGTTGCGTCTGCCGGTATTAACATGTTAAGTGGTGTTGATTGGAATAAAAGAAATATGATGATTTTTGCAATCTCATTATCTATTGGTTTTGGTTTACAAAAAGTTCCATCATCAGTTGCAGGATTAGGAGGAGAGATGCAAATGCTACTTACATCTGGTTTATTACCTGCTGCATTTTTAGCTGTTTTATTAAATATAATTTTACCTCAAGAAGATAAATAACTCTTTTAAAAATTATATAATTACTGTTATATTACATCGCTCTTGATTGGGCGGTGTAATTTTTTTTGAAAATCATATGTCTAATATATTAATAAAAAATGCTAAAGTTATAGCCACTATGGACAATGATCTACGTGAGCTTAATAATAATTCTATTTATAGTGAAAATGGAATTATTGTTGAAATAGGAAAGTGCGACAACTTAAATTATCAACCAGATCAGATCATTGACGCAACAGATATGGTCGTTATTCCAGGCTTAATTAATACTCATCACCATTTATTCCAAAATTTGACACGTTGTTATCCAAGATCTCAAAATGAATCGTTATTTGGTTGGTTAACTAATTTATATCCAGTTTGGAATAATATTGTTCCAAGAGATATATATATATCTGCATTAATAGGATTGTCTGAAATGGTGATAAGTGGATGTACGACTTCAAGTGATCATCTTTATCTTTTCCCCAATGGCTCAAAATTAGAAGATGAAATTGAAGCTGCTAAGAAAGTTGGCTGTAGATTCCATGCCACTAGAGGTTCAATGAGTATTGGTGTAAGCAAGGGAGGATTGCCTCCAGATTCATTAGTTGAAAATGAAGAGGCTATACTCAAAGATTGTCAAAGAGTAATAGAAGACTTCAACGACAACTCTGAATTTTCAATGTTAAGAATAGCTTTGGCTCCTTGTTCACCATTTAGTGTTAGTCAAAACTTAATGCGAGAAACAGCTATTTTAGCAAGAGAATACTCAGTAGGTATGCATACACATTTAGCCGAAAATAAAGAGGATATTGAATATACACAGAAACACTTTGGTATGCGTCCAGGAGAATATGTTGAGCAGTTAGGATGGATTGGTAATGATGTATGGCATGCACATTGTGTACAGCTAAATGAAAGTGAAATTGAACTTTTTTCTAAAACAGGAACAGGAATAGCACATTGTCCTTGTTCTAATATGCGTCTTGCTAGTGGAATAGCTCCTTTGAGAAATTGGTTGGACGCTGGGGTTAAAGTAGGTTTAGGAGTGGATGGATCTAGTTCAAATGATAGTGGCCATCTTCTTAGTGAAGCACGACAAGCCATGTTATTACAAAGAGTAAATCTTGGCGCAGATATGTTTTCTCCCAGAGAAGCATTATACACAGCCACAAGAGGTGGAGCCAAAGTTTTAAATAGAGATGATATAGGTCAGATAGCTGTTGGTAAAGCTGCAGATTTTGCAGTTTATGATTTAAAACAAATAGCATTATCGGGTACCTGGAGCGATCCAGTTGCTGGTTTAGTTTTGTGCACTCCAATGAGAACGAGTTATACAATATGTAATGGTAAGATTATCTCAGAATCAGGTAATATAAATAATCTTGATCTTGGCGTATCTCTTGAAGAACATAGATCAGCTTCTGAACGTCTATTAAAAATATAAATTTTAAAAGGATAAATACTGAATTTCTTTTTTTAAGAAATGGTATTCAACTAAGTTAATAGAAGAAGGTTCATTAGTTTTAGTTCTATCTATAATCCAAAAATCTTGTTTATTTTTTACCAATAAGGGATGATGCCAAACATTTTGATTATATGTTATTCCCATATTTCCATTAATAAGAAAGCATTTTAAATTATTTAAATCTGGTATTCCATTATTCTCATCACACACAACGGTTAACCAATCAATATTTTGCATAGGCAAAAAACTTTGAGAAGCAATAGGATGTTTTTCCATGATTCTGATCTCAATAGGCATTACCCTTGGAGTACCAGAAAATATTGAAATAGTTGGAGTTCCACCTTCATTGGTTAAGCTTAATTCAGATATATTATGATGTCTTTCGGTAGTTCCTTGATTAATTAAATACTTTGTTGCTGCATTTTTTTTATCAATCAAATGACCAAAAGGTAAAAAATTATTTTTAGTAATAACTGCAATGGGTATACTTTCCATTTCAAACTCTTAAGCCAAGAACTCTTAGTCTTGAGACCCCTCCGTCAGGAAAAATATTTAACCTAACGTGAGTTACTTCATTAATTGTTTTTATTTCACTTTTATAATTATGGATGCTATCTGCCTTTAACTTATTCTTTTGTAAAATTGTATCCCAATTGTCTGATTGCTTAATAATATCTTCAATTTTCATGGTTTCATTTATAGATACAGCTTGTAAAGAAGCTTGATCTGGATAATTACCTTTAAAATGAGCTGTATCGATTTCAATTTGTTGAATTTTACCTTTTTGTGCTAATTTAATTATTATCCAATCATTTCCCGGTTCCCTTCTTCTTCTTGTTTCCCAGCCATCTCCCATTGTTTTGCCTCTTCCATCTGACAAAAGAGCTGATACATCCCCATAATGTGCATTATTAAATGCGACTATTGATCCACCTAATTTTAATGAAGACAATTCTATTAATTCATTTTTATTAAAATTATTCCAGTTGTATTTTACTTCTCCAAACAACCTGATTCTAGCAACACCACCATCAGGAAAAATTTGTAATCTTACATAGTTTACTTTAGATGTAGACTCGATTATGAAATCATTTTTTTGGTTACCAATTAATGAAGTTTTTTTAATTAATGACACCCAATTTGATTTTTCATTAGGTGTTTCTTCACTAAAAAGCCCTTCTAAAGACGTGAAAGGAGGAAAGTTACCAGTAAAATGGCTTGTATCTATCTCAGCTTTAGAAATAATACCTGGAGAACCAAGTTTTATAATTGCCCAATCATGACCTCCATCTCTTCTTCTTCTACTTTCCCATCCATCCATCCACTTTCCATGATCATCATATTTATCTTCAATAAAAACAGGGTCTTTATCATCTAACATCCGAGATGCTTTCCCAAAGAAATCATCAGATACACTTATTACCTTTGATCCCATTTTGGGTGAAGCAAGATTTACAAGTGTTTCTATTTCATCAATTACATTCATTTTTTAATTCCCATCTCAATGATTTTTTTTATAAAGAAGAAAAGCCTCTAGAAATATACTTTCCTATATTTTCTTTAACTATGAATTCTCCATTTCCATAAATTTTTATTCCTCTTAACCAAGTTTCAATTGGCCAACCTTTTATTTCTAAATCTTCATAAGGTGTGTAGTCTGAGCCATGATGTAACTTTGATTGTTTTATTTTATCAATTTTATTTGGATCCCATATTGTTAAATCTGCATCAGCACCAATTTTTATTGAACCTTTTTGAGGATATAAGCCATACATTTTTGCAGGATTGGTTGATGTTAATTCAACAAATCTTTCTATAGTAATTCTTTTTTTACTAACCCCTTCAGAAAACAAAATGGGAAGTCTTGTTTCCACACCTGGAATCCCATTTGGAACCCATTTGAAAGAAGTTCTTGCGCCAGGTCTATCTTTACCTTTTTTATCTTTAAATTTAAATGGACAATGATCAGACGAAAAAATATCAAATGTACCATCTATTAACCCTTCCCAAATTGCTTTTTGACTCTCTAAATCTCTTGGAGGAGGAGAACATACATACTTAGCTCCCTCAAAATCCATATTTAAACCTTTCATGTCATCTTCAGTTAAACAAATATACTGCGGGCATGTTTCAGAGAAAACTTTAATTCCTTTATTTTTTGCCCATTTAATTTGTGAAAGCGCTTCGTTACCTGAGACGTGAACAATTACTATTGGGATATCTACTATTTCTGCATGACTTATAGCTCTATGTGTAGCCTCTCTTTCAACTATTTGAGGCCTTGATAGTCCATGATAATAAGGAGCTAATTTACCTTCATCTTCCAGCTTTTTAGTCAGATACCTAATGGCATCGTAACCTTCTGCATGAACCATTACTAAAGTCTTTTCTTTTTTAGCAACTTCAAAAACCTCAAGTAATTCTGCATCATTTAAAACTAGATCATCGTAAGTCATAAATACTTTAAAAGAAGTGTATCCATCTCTAGCAAGAGCAGGCAGTTCCTGACCTAAAACTTGGGGAGAAGGGTCACTTATTATTAAATGAAAAGAGGTATCTATATAAAGATTATCTTTAGCTTTTTTATGATAATCTTCGACACATTGTCTTAGAGACTGACCTTTTTCTTGCATTGCAAATGGAAGTACAGTTGTTGAGCCACCGGCTGCTGCTGACATTGTTGCAGTTTGAAAATTATCTGCCATTTCAACATCTGGACCAGAAGGTTGATCTATATGAACATGTGCATCTATTCCGCCTGGTAAGATTATTAAATTACTTGCATCTTCTAAAATAGATGCTTCATCATTCAAAATTCCAATTGCTGATATTTTACCATCTATAATTCCCAGATCAGCTTTTTCTTTACCATTTTCAGTTACTATTTCTCCATTTTTAAAAATAACGTCAAATTTTTGCACGTGACAATCTCCCTCTAGATTTTATTTATTAATTTTTAATCTTAGATATTGCTTCATATAGTTTACCAATTTCTGCCCGTTCATGATTTTCTAAAAATGAAATATTTCCTGGAGGCATTGCAAATGAAATAACTGACTGTGTATAAATTTTATCTATATTATTTATAATATCTTCTGTCGTTTCCAATATTAAAAGTTTAGGAGCAGATTGCATGTTTGGCCATAATGGTTCTTTAGCATGACACATTGCACATTTTGTAACTATAATTTCTTGTGCATTAGAAAGAATTAACTTTGGTATTTTAGGGATTAGCTTAACGGTATTTTTATTATTATTTAGCTCAAGATTAGGTTTGCCAATTTCTGAAACATAAATGCTTAATGTTATTAAAATTATGATTGGCAATAAAACCCAATATGGAGGTTTTTCTCCTGTGTGTTTAATATTAAAAAAATGTCTTATCAGTGCTCCAACAATTAAAATTAAAGAAATTATAACCCAGGAATATGTAGTTGCATAAACAAATGGATAATGATTTCCAATCATAATAAAAATAACTGGAAGCGTAAGGTAATTATTATGTAAAGATCTCTGTTTTGCAATGATCCCATATTTAGGTTTTGGACTTTCTCCAGAGAGCAAGCTTGCAACGACCTTTTTTTGTCCAGGAATAATTACCATTAAAACATTCGCTACCATAATTGTTCCTAGTACTGTTCCAATCTGCATAAATGCTCCTCTGTAGCTAAATAGCTCAGAGTAAATCCATGACATAGTCGAAATTAAAATAAGAATTGCTACAATAAGAACGTAGACGTTAGTCTTTAATGAGAATCTACAAATAAGATCATATAATAACCAACCTATTATTATACCAATAATAGATATTATTATTGCTTCATATTTTTCAAAGTCATATTTGACTATATCAATCATATACAGTTCTGCGCCTGCATAGTATATTAGTGCTAGTAATGCAAAACCTGATACCCATGTTGCATAAGCCTCCCATTTAAACCAAGTTAACTCTGCTGGAAGCCTTGAAGGGGCAACTAAGTATTTTACTAAATGATAGAAACCACCGCCATGAACTTGCCAAGCTTCGCCGTATGATTTGGGAGGTAGACCCTTATTTTGTTTTAGACTTAAATCTAATGCGATAAAATAGAAGCTAGAACCAATCCATGCAATACCAGCAATTACATGAAACCATCTTAAAATAATTTCAATCCATTCTTGTATCAAAAACATCATCGAGTTTAGCTCCCTCGGTATGTACTATAGCTATAGGGTGACAATAATAAAGGAACGTGATAATGATCTTTGTTATTTGTAACATTGAATCTTATTGGAATAAGATCTAAAAAAAGAGATGACTTTAGTTTGGGGTTTTGGTTTTTCAAATATTCTCCAGCATAAAATAAAATCTCATATGTAGAAATTTCTAGTTCATCTTCTTTTATAAGAGGTGTGTCTACTCTTCCATCGTCATTAGTTAAAAAAGAATTCATATAAATTTTTTCTGATTTTTCAATTTTAAATAATTCAATTTTAAGTTTTTTTGCTGGTTTTCCTTGGCTTGTATCTAGAACGTGTGTTGTTAAACCGGTCATATTTTTTCTCTATTTAAAAATATATTATAATATGTTTATATATTATTTTTAATATTAATATTTGGTTTCATAATGTCTAATAAAACTTTCACACTGTTGTCAAAAAAAATCAATAAAGATAAAATCATTGATATTTTAGGAAGTGTTTATGAACATTCCTCATGGGTTCCAGAAAGACTAATATCTTTTGATATCAAGATTATTAAAAATAGTGATGAGTTGTTTATAAAAATGAAATCAATTGTTGAATGCGCTTCAGATAAAGAAAAATTAAAATTATTATGTGCGCATCCAGAGCTGGGTAATAAGTTACAAAAATTAAATAATCTAACAGATTTTTCTAAATTAGAACAAAAATCAGCTGGATTAGATCAATGTTCAGACGAAGAATTTGAAACATTAACGAGATTAAATAAAGAATATAGAGCCAAATTTAATTTTCCATTTATTATAGCGGTTAAAGGTTTAACTAAAGCAAACATTATAGATGAAATGAAAAAAAGAGTAAAAAATTCCTATAATCAAGAATTTAATACTGCATTAAAAGAAGTACATAAAATTGCTAAGATGAGATTAGATGATATTAAGTTTTAATTTAAATTTTATTAGGAAAAGAATGATATTTTAATTCTTTTGATAAATCAGCTGATCACTTCTTAGTGTTGAGATTTTCTGGAATTACTATTTAAACTTGTTAATGAAATATTTGATAAATCAATTAATTTTTTATCATTCTTTATTAATAAATTCTGAAAGGTTACCGTTATATCGTTGACTCATAGAATGTTTTAAATCTA
>Ga0209711_10001105_pt1 | contig 26945 bp, 18 predicted proteins | sample ArcticOcean_MG_C_7_FD_187441 | JGI IMG/M metagenome (GOLD analysis project Ga0209711, IMG submission 187441) | Marine microbial communities from western Arctic Ocean - ArcticOcean_MG_CB11_88 (SPAdes) (version 2) | ecosystem: Environmental > Aquatic > Marine > Oceanic | place: Arctic Ocean...
ATGGATTTTTTACTTCAATGATTCTGCTGGAAGGAATTCCAAACATTTTTGTGATAATCATCACTTTCTCCTTAAAGTTAAATGGAGATTTATTATTATCGGTTTTATTAGATGTACCAATGTACACATTATTCTTACCGAACTTTTTTACTAAATGAGAGTAGGTTGCGTAATGCCCCTTATGAAACGGTTGAAAACGGCCAGCGTAAACTACAACTTTGTTGTCTACGCTGTCCGCTTCACCTAATAATATACTCTCTACTAAAAATTGAGATAATTCGTTCATTATAAAAGTACTATTTCCTTTGTACTATATAAATATACGATTTATTACTTTTACCAATTATACTTGAACGAATGGTGAGTTTACAACATCACCACCACCAACACCATTGTCACCCATCTGAGCTCCACCTTGTTGTTGTGCTTGCTTTTCCATTTGTTCTTTGATAGCTGGGTTATAAGTAACTGTTCCCTTTTCTATATCTAGTTGACCTCTTGGATAATCTCTTTCCAATTTGTTCAATTCTTTTCTCATTTCAGAATTGGTTTCTTTGAAATCTTCTTCAGCTTTACGAACTGCATCATCTATTTGTGATAGTTGTTCATGTAGTTCGTTTTTTCTGATATGGATTTGTCCAATCTGAGTCATTACTTGTTGTAACTTCCCGTTGTATTCCTTTAGTTCATTGATTTTATCTTTTGATAAATCAACTGTTACTAAATCAATCGATGTTTTGTTTTCTTTTGCCATGTGACTTTTAAATTAATTAATTTGTTTGAATTCGTATATAAATATATAAATTATAAGTTTTCGTAATCTATTGTTGTTACACCTCGCTTTTGTACTACTTGTGCTGAACAACGATTTCCGAATTGTATTGATTGTGAAATATCATCAGTATCTAAGAACATTTTAACAAACCCTGCTACGAATGTATCACCAGCTCCTGAGATATCCATTATCTCTACTTTTTCGGTTGGATATGCTACACCTTTATGCATACACCCATCCTTATCTAATGTAATTATCAACTTTTCTAAAATCCAATCGTTTTCTTCAATAAATTCTTCATTGTTTTCAAACTCAGAACGATTTAGTTTTATGAATCGTAAATCTTTACACCAATTTCCTAACTGCTTTTTAGTATCACAAATTACATTTGGATGTTTAAATCCAACGTAAGCAATATCTTCTTCAGTTAAAAATCCTTTATTATAATCTGAAATCACTATCATAGTGTAATCCCAAAAATCTAATTTGATTAGTTTTGTATTATCAATCCTATCAATATTTTTTTCTTCATCAATCCTTAACAATAATGTATTTGATGATTCGTGAATATGTCTTGTTTTTGTTATAGGTTTCTTTTGATGTTGGAAGTCCGTATCAATTTTTAATTCTTCTAAGTTCTTACAAACATTCATTCCCATCCCACCATTGTACACTTCTCTTTTTGGAATAAATACAGGCGCCGGTCCTTCGGGTGAAAGACGGGGTGTATCTCCATAAATGAAAATATCATCACATTGTTCTCCTATAACTAATACTTTATTCATCTAATAAACCTGTTGTTGAGAATCCCTCCACCTTTGGAAAGTATTCTATTCTTTTAGCGTGTTGCTTACCAATAATTTTTTTATCTTTATACTCTTCACCGATAATAAAAATATCAGGTTCGTATTCCTTAATCATATCCGATAATTCTTTGTTTGAATTAAATATCATAATATTATTTACTCCTCTCAATTGAAGTAAATTAAGTACTCTTTGTTGTTCGGTATGGAAAGGTCTACTATCTCCTTTAGATTCCTTCACTCGTTTATCAGAATCAATTCCGATTCGTAAACTACCTCCAAATGAATTTGCATATGAAATCAATTGAAAATGACCATAATGAAGTACATCGAAACATCCGTTAATCCAAACTTTCATTTATAAGAATTTTTCTAATTCGTTAATTACCATTTCTGAGGTAATTGTTTTAGTACATTCATATTGTCTATTAGTACCTTTGTGGTCTGGACACCAATTCCAATCACCAGCATCTAATTTCAATCTATTGAAACATCCACTACATTTTCCCTTTGGTGAACCGATTCTTACACAATCTTGCATCTCTGCCCAATCTTCTGAAAATCCACTAATCAAAACTGTCTTTGTTTCCAATCCCCAACTTAACCAACTCAATCCACTACCAATTCCGATAAATGCTTTTGATTTAGCCATTTCATCCATAACAGATTCTAATGTACCTTCGGGGTGTTTAACAATTCCAGTTGGATGTTCGTTACCCATATAGTTAGAGTTTTCTTTTGAAAGTAATTTAACTGTGTAGCCTTTATTATTTAACCAATCAACTACATCTTGCCAACCAGTTGGATTATTCCAATATTTGGGTTGAGCAGTTCCATGTATTGCTATTGTGATTAGTTTATCATCTTTCTCAACATTTCTATCTGCTAACTTTGGTTTTAGTTCCTTATACTCCAATCCTAATATATCAGTTGCCATTTTTTGCATAGTAACTGATTTTGGGTCTATTGGATTTTTGAAATGATTTATATTTCCTTCATCATTATAGAACAATCCTAATGAATACATTGCATATAAATTAGAAACTTCATCTCCCGGTTTTACAAATTCAATATTTGGATATTGTTTTTCAAACATATGATTATGAAATGTAGATACTATCATTTTGGATTTATGAACTCTACCAAACTCTTCTACATATGGAATCCAAGCCAATGTATCACCCAATGCCTTAGAATCTATTGCGATATAAACTCTCTTATCAGTTGCATTAAAATCTTCTTCATAAAAAGTATTTCCGTTTTCGATAATCAATACTTTCCAATCACAAAAATATTGTAGATTTGATTTAGCCCAATGGTTTGTTTTTAATTCAGTTTCAAAGTGCTTTATGTTTGTTTTTTTATCAATAAACTGAACAGTGTATGTTGAATCAATGGAACCTAATATTTCAACTCTAGGTCCATTAATGTAAGATATTAAAACTTTGTTTTTGATATCTACAATATTATTTTTATTTCTTTTTATTTTATCGTAAATCATTTCCAGCTTTTATTTGTATTATCTAATAATGATAACCCTTCTGCTTGTTTGGAAAAAGGATAATTTGTTGTGTATCTATTTCTTTTATGATTATAGAATACATGATTGTACCATAAATCAGCTACATCCCATTCACAATCTTCTATCCTATCCATATACCATTGTTTTTCTCTATTTGGTATTAGATATGCATGTGCCCAATCTTGGTTATAATCAGTTTTACTAAATGTTTCATCAACTTCCCACCTATTCCAAGATGGATTATTTGCAAAAGATACAAATGGTACATCATCTTTTTCAGAGATAAAACATGCTTTATGTATTACATCTACGAAATCTTTTAGATTGGAGTAAATAAATGCATCTGCTTCAAAGATTAGTGTGTAATCATAATTCTCCGTATCTATTTCTTTAAGAGCGTTTATGTGAGCTAAATAACAACCATAATGTCTACCTGTGATGTTACCTATACCTGCCTCACCATTATATATTGGAGTATCTGAAATATCATTGGGTCTCCTACAAAACTCAGATGGTGGTAATCCCTCATAAACTTTATTTACCATTGGTGTATAATCAAATCCCCATCTTTGTAATTGTTTTAATGATTTTTGTGAAATCATCTCCCTAACATCAGTTGGATTTGTCATCATATGAATTATTTGAATACGGGGTCTTTTTCTAAACCATACCCAACCTTCTTTGGATTCAACTTGTCCATAAAAATATTCATCAACCGCTTTAGTTAATCCTTCAAATAAATTAGTTCCAAAATCATCTCCAGCTATAATTCCACCGGGCTTAACTTTATAAAACCAATTATTTATATCATTCTTAACATCATCATACTCATGCCCAGCATCAACCATTATGAAGTCTTGAGAATTATTTAAGAAAAGGTTCTTAGCATTATCAGATGTATCCTTTACTATTTGAATATCATCGAAGTTATCCATTATAATTGAGTTATTAGAAAACTCACTATATAAATCATTATCAAATGGAGTTAACATAGTTTTATGTAACAAATTATCATATCCATCAGAACCTTTAAATGTATCAATAGCAGTAAAACTTACTTTTTTATTTTTTTCTTTTAATTTTGTAGCGAAGTAATTTGTAGATTTACCCATCCAAGAACCAAGCTCTATAACATTTGAATTATTTGGTAATTTATCAATTACCTCATCATATAATTTTTGATAAGAAAACCAACCAGGAATTTCATTAAATTCAGGTTGTAATGTTTTGAATAATAAATTTTTTGTATTATGAATATCCTCATCAATGTAAGTTACCAAATCAGTATTATCATATGTATCTAAAAATGTATATAATCTTCTGAATATTGATGGTAATCCATATGAGAGTGCTTCTTTAATAGAAAGTGGATTTAATTCTAATGTTGAACTAAAGTAAAATAAATCAGATGCTTTATAAAATTTATCAGTATCATCCCTTTCACCCCATACAATACAATTCTTAGGTTTGAAATCCATAAGAGGTTTCCAATAATCTTTAAAATTCATTGCTTGATTACCTACAAAGTGAAATTTGATTTTATACTTTTCTAATAATCTAGCTACTTCAAATATCTCACTTTGGTTTTTACCTACGGAGAATAATCCAACCATCAGAACGTGCTTCCAATCTTTTTCAAATCCTAACTCTTCTTTAGCTTTATCTTTATCGTATTTAAAATCTTCGATTGGATATTGCCAAACTTTGGTATCTACTCCCAAATGTTCAAATTTCTGTCTACTCCATTCAGATACTAAAACATATCTATCTGGTTGATATTTGATTTCATCTGGATTTGTGAATGAACCATGGGTTGAACATACTATATCAAACTTTCTTTTTTTGTTCCCAAAAATAGTATCTAATACTGAATGTTCTATGAAGTGTTCTGGTATTTCGGTAAAATGAATTACATCAGGTTGTATATCATCTATAATTTTTATAAATGAATTTCCCTTATCTTCATATAAAGTATGAAGAGTTACTAAATCTCCGATTTGATTTTTTTGAACTACGAATACACCACCGCTATGGTCATTGTATTCTATAACTTGAATATCAAACTCATTACTAAAAGTTTGTATTTGTTTAAGAAGATATTGTGGCATTCCACCCGTTGAAAGATGAGATGCTACATAAAGTAGTTTTTTCTTTACCATAACCTATTTAGATGCTTAGATGCACTTTACAATGTAAAGATACGAAAATAATTTTAATTATCCAAATTATTCTTCAACAGTTATTGTACCTTTATCTAGGTCAATCTGTCCATTCTTGTACTTTTTATCTAATTCTCCTAATTTTTCTTCCAATTCGTATATGTACTTATCATTCATAGCACCATACTTTTCTTGATTATCAGATATCTCTTTTAGTTTTTTATTAATAGTTCTTTCTTGCACTGCAAGTTGACCTAAAAATATTACAATCTTATCAGTTTCATCTCTTAGGAATCTTAATCTATCTAAAATTTCCTTTTCTAAATTTTCTGTCTTTGCCATATTGTCTTTTGTTTGTATATATAAGTATATATAAGTTTCGTTTTACGAAAAATTAATTACCATCGTCTTGGTAAGTCTAACAAAGATGTTGGCCATAGATTTCTGAGTTCTTCAATAGTTGAAAATGAATCCGTTGTTATTGTAGATGGAAAATCTCTTAATGAATTCTTAGATTCAATAATCGTAGCTTTAGTAGATGTATCATCCGTTTCTAATGATTTCATAAACTGAACATCCAATCCTATAAATTTTTTATCTCTTTCTATACGATATGTATTAAGAAATCTTTCTAATGTTTTATTTTTATCTATTGTCCAACTCATAATGATAAACTTTGTGTTACATACTCATCCCAACTTTGAGTAAATGAATTTTGTGCACCAATACCATCATTATTAGTGTAATCCCAACTATAATTATCAAGATCGGGTGGAAATTGCGATTCAGATATTAGTTGATATCTACACTCATTAGGTACTGCGTTAATTGCACTCCAATTTGCTCTAGCTATATGAACATCATCAGATTCATTTTCCCAATCACCAACGATTGTACCCATCCCTGTATTGGATAGTGATTGTGATGTTTCAAATATAAAATATAATTTTTCCATTTTTTATTATTAATTTATTATCTTGACCAAAAGGTAAAGTAGCATTTGTAAAAATCACGGCGGGAGTTTGTATCATTATCACCCGAACTAATATTAACAGTAGAACCATCAACCTTTGTTCCCCAAGTTATTACAAATTCATTATCACCTGGAGTTCGTGAAGGTGTATCACCAGATACACCATATCCTTGTGCAATTACATATCCAGTTGATACAGTAAAGTTAGTTGTGTTACTCAGATTTACTGTGTACACACCCTCTGCTGTTCTTGTAACAGATGATATGTTAAATGCATTACTTACACTTGGACTTGAGTTATTAGTACTTTGTGTAAACACTCCACCAGCCATCATATGTCTTATATTGGAATTAAAATATCCTCCATTTAGATTTACAAAGTATCCGTTTTCCCAATATTTGTTGGATTTACCAATATCCCATGTAGTATTAGTTTCTGGTACTATATCACCATCTACTTCAATTCCAATTTTATCAGCAGTTGATGTACCAGATGATACAGAGTTTCTTGATTGAATTTTTACACTACCATCAATTATCTCTAATAGTTCAACATCAGAAGAATTTTGGTCTCTTCTACTTAATCTACTAAACCTACCAGTTCCAGATACTACTTGTATTCCGGCAGGAATGATTTCAACAAAGTTATTATTTTTTTGAATTGCAACAGTGGGTCTCCATAGAGTACTGCTAGTGTACCCAGTATTACTATAAGCATCATCATTAGAATCATCCGAATCATATCTGTAACTATGGGCAGTATAAGTAGTTGTAACAGTTGGTGAAGATGAGGTTGGTACGGTTACACTCATTCTCGCCTTAGAAATTAAACCTATTTTGAATCTAATTTTATAATCACCAGCTGATGGTATATCTAAATCCAATGAAGTAGTACCACCTGCACTAGTTGCAGTACCAGTTGCTGATGTTGCTGAACCCATTGTTTGTTGATACCATTGGAGTGAACCACCTCCACCATATACGTTATGCGAAATAATATTATTTGAAACGTAATTTACATAATTTGGTACACTAAAGGTTATTACTTCTATATCTTTTTCAACTTTTCTAATATTAGTTATACTAACTTTCTTTTTAGAATCACCATCCTTTACCCACAATTTTAAACTATCTTGTGTCATTGGTGAACCAGCTTCTTTATTTTTGTATAATTCTTTTGCGCTTATTTGACCTGAATTTTGTTCATTACCAAATAACCAAAATCCATGCGAATCTGATACTTCAATATCGTTACCATCAACACTTAGTTTATAAACTTCATTTACATTTCGTTTTTTAATATCAGATAATCTTGCTGATACCCACATATCAGTATCACTATCCCAAGATAAAATTCTATCATTTAAAGTAATATCTTTTGCTAACTTGGTAGTACCATCTTCTAAAGTAATTTCAGTAGTACCAATAACAGAGTATATACCACCACCACCATCATCATCTGCAACCCATTGATGAGTACCATTTCTTGCCCCATAAGCAGTTGCCGCATTTAAGAATTTAGAACCTATTACTACATTGGTAGTAGAATTATATACTTCCAAATATTGGTTGATACTTCTGTAACCGGCTGATAAAAAGAACATCATACTATTACCACCATGAACTTGTCCATCATATGAAGGTTGGTAATTAGGAGTGTTTGATGTGTAAGTTGAAGCGCCAATATTTTGACTTTTTACATGAACAGATGGGTAAGCAATATCAACAAGTGTGACTGGACCTGCAGTTAAGGTAACTGCATTTGATGCGGCTGTATATTGTGTTTCTGTTTTTGTATCCACAGTACCCCATTGATTTGTTGTAGTAATTCCATTAAAGAATTTATAAAATGTTTGGGTTGCTGCGGCAAAGGTGAAACTACCACCACCTCCCGCAGTATCCGTAAATGAGTTTTGAGCTCCCACTGTTACTCTTTCAGTATAATTAGCAGTTGAGGTAACTGCCTTACCATTATCATATATATAAACTCGATTACCAGCACCAACATGGTTTTCACAATAATACCAAAATTCCATTCCATCAGGATCGCCGATTAATCCGTTTCCTATTCCACCTAAAATCATACTCGATGATGGTGTAATATCAATATATGCACCAGAAGAACCAGGTGAAGCACTACTTGTTATGATTAAGAAATTTTGGCCAGTTTCATCTGTTGTTAACAATCCCGATGACTTATTATATCTACTACCATATGTACCTTGACCATTTTCTCTCATTGAGAAACTAAATTCCTTTCCACTTAAACTTGAATCTGATAAATCAAATCGGTAACCTGAGGGTTGTACTTTTGTTTCGTATCCAGGAATATCATCTGCGTATGAACTTCTTTCTAAATTTAATATTGGTGCTACTTCTGCTCCATTACCTTGGTCTATATAGAATATATTATTAACAGCCGTTACTGCCATTGTTGATACTGTTGATAGGGGAGCTTCTATTGATGTCTCCTCAAATGATGCACTAAAAATTTGTATTTCTGCATTGTTAGGATTAAATCGTATTTCACCATCATCATCTTGTAGAATACCACCAATTGAATTCCCTTGTGAGTCATTCTCAGGTGGTGTTATTTTCCATTGTCCAATATTACCAGCCGAAGCTTCTATTGTTCCTTTTATGTTTGCTTCAGATGCAGATACAATACCATCAGTACTTACAGAGAAATTGTAACCCCTTGCATCAGTTCTTGGATATAATGAATTATCATCATATCCAATTTTAAGAGAAGGACCTGTTATAGAAGAACCAGTTCCAACCATTGCTGCATTTGAAAGTGCAATTATTCCATCATTATATATAAGGTATTCAGTACCGTTTACCAGTGACATTACAGGTGCAGATGATTGACTTGGATATCCTAAGAATATACCATCTTCTTCAAATGCTTGAGTTGATTGTCCTATTGAAATAAATGGAGATGCACTACCATTTGCAGTATCAGCATTAAGTGATATAACAGGATTACTACTTTCACCCGTACCAATATTTATCGTTCTATTAGCGTACACATCTTCAGCAAAAAGTATATCAGTTGCTACCGAAGTAAACTCTGCCCCAAACGCTGCCCAAAAATTACCTCCAGTTTGTGTAGTACCAGGTGCAATTGAAAAACCAACCGATGGCCATTCGGTATCACCAGGGTAGTTATCACCAGAATCTATATTTTGAGATGCTTTATAATATGTAGTAACATTAGTTCCACTGTTTAAAATTCCAACTACATCAGCGGTTAAATAATCCTGACTACTATCGTATATACCAGCATATCTATGTGTAACTTCACAATTATAATAACTACCACCATATTTAACAACATATACTAACTCAGTTTCACCAAGATACGGAATTCTATTATTATATGCAATAGTACTACCATCGTTTTTTGTTAACTTCCAATCACCAGCATATACAACACCAGCCGCTTGTCCATTGATACCATTACTTCCAGCAATTGATTTAGTTAAAGTTTGTGTAGCTGTTGATGTAAATACTGCACCACCTGTTCGTTTACCACTAATCGCATAGGTTATAATTAATTGTGTAGAAGTCATACCAGTTGCATCAGCAACTACTGCTGTGACTGGTGAAGTTCCAACTGCAGTTATACTACCTAAAGTTGCACTACCAGCATAACCTACACTTATTGTATATTGACCATTACCAGCAGTACCAGTTGTAAAATCTAATGGAGTTACGCCCTCATATACCGTAATTATTGTACCACTATTAGTAAGAGCACCACTACCCAATGTACCATCTGAATTAGCTGGAACTGTATGTGCTTGGTTTGTATTTATTACAGTTATTGCATCAATACCATCCACACCATCAGATACAATATAAAATGTTTCGTTTATTGTGTTTGTTTGAGATGTAGCAGGGTCAGTAAATACTGCGGTTAATACCACATCTTTTGTTGCTACTGAACTACCAGCCAATGAAATTGATGTACCATCTCCATCATCTGCAGTTATTGTAATATTTGTAGTATCACCCGATGGGGATGAAACTTGCATCTTATCTACACCACCAACAAACGATGGAGTTATTGTTACATTCTGAGTATATTCAGTTCCAGATGTATCATAGAAAGATGCCTGAGCAGTTAATGTAGTTGGAAAAAATGTGTTTGGGGTAACTGATGTATCTCTATTTGTTTTTAGGGATGATGCAATAAATGAACCTCCACCTAAACCATCAGTTACATCTAATAATGTTATTGAATCTAATACATTTCCGCTATTATCTTTTAGTAAAAGTGTTTTAGTTCCAGTAATGAAACTCGCTCCAATGGTTGGATTATATGGTACTGCTGCACTTACAATAGCACTAACACCAGTTTGTGTAGCAAGTAAAGTACCACCATCATAAATTCGTGCATCAGTACCAGATGTTACATCAGTTACTCCAGTTATATCTGCTTTCTGAACTTGTAGTTCAATAGTACCACTACTATTTTTTATTTGAGTACCACCCGCGATTGGAGTAATAAAGAAATTTGGGTCAGTATCAGAACCTGGCTTTACACCAAATATGTTAATCACATCACTAATTAGTTCGGTTTGGTCTTGTCCACTTAACCCACCATCAGCTACACCAACTCTAAATTGAAGAGGCATATCTGATATTGTTGTTCCACTTAAATCAATACTACTTACAATATCGTTGTTAGTATCAGAACCATCAGTAAATGTAGTTTCATCAGTAAAGTTAGTACCACCACCAGTAAATTTAAAATAAGGGTCTATGAAGTTAGATGATGATGCAAATACGTTAATTGAAGATGGTGATGGAGTGTTACCATCTTGGTCATATGCAATTACAAAAGTATCAGCGGATAATGAAACAGTCTTACCAGTTCCAGATGCAGCAGTCCAAGGTCCTGTTGCTGGTGGACCATCCGCTGCGTTTCCTGATATGTTTGATGTGTGTGCAGAATCTGCTGTCCAACTTTGTCCGTTATAGATAACTAAATCATCAGCTGCGTAAGCTATACCAGTTGCCCATATACCTCTTAATTGAGGTTCACTTGCTCCAGCTGCAGTTTGTTTTATAGCTCCTCTAATTGTAAGTGTTTCACCATTCCATGATAATGCATTATATGATGCTTGAGTTGGGTCACCTGAAAGTGATAACAAACCGCCTGCTGAACTTCCTGGTCCACCATCTTCAGTTGAACCTATATATGCACCTTGTTGTGCAAATCCTTGAATACTTTGTCCTACCGATATATAAGGTTCATTAGTTCCACCAACAATAGCTATTTGAGGATTAACATTATAATCAACGTTACCAACATTAATTGTATTTTTCACAAATGATTCATCGAATATTGCAATCTTAGCTGCAACAAATAATTCTTGTTCACCTAAATATTCCCAACCATTAGTATCAATAGTTCCTTCAACATAAGTACCATCGGAATTTGTTTGTGATGGTAGTTGTGGTTCTATTGTGTAAACGTTATCACCATCGATATATTCCGAACCAGATGGTACTAATTGGGTTGTTGCCCAATAGTGAGTTGTTCCACTAACATCTCTAAGTACAGCATCTCTTCTTTGATTGCCTTGGTCAAATATGTAAGCAAGACTTCCAGTCCACTCACCTCTCATTACAATACCAGGCCCAGTTGCTCCTTCGAATACACTTGAGAATGATTGTTGTACAAATTGTTCACCTCTACCATTTTCAAAATCTATCTTAAAGATAATAAATCCTTGTGAATTTGATTGAGGTGTATTCCAAGCACTAATACCATCAGATGTTCCATACAATTGAGAAGCCGTTGCATCTACAGTACCACCATCATGTGTGAGAAACGTTGATATTTGATGAATGGATGCTGAGAACTGTCCAAACGTACCAATTGGTAAGAATGTAGTTGGGTCTACTGCTTCTTCATCAAATACTTCAACAAATTGAAGTTCAGAACCTCCTTTGTATGCTCTTATTAAAGTTGATGAGTTTTCAAGAAATGTTGTACCATCTACTTCAACAGTTACTGAAGATGCTGGATTGGATAATTGAGCCGTATAAACTGTACTACCTTCACTTATACCAGAAATAGTTACACTATCAGTATCTACAACTGGCCCAGTTGCTAAACCATCTCTTAACTCAACTGTAAATGTTTTTGTTGAACCCGTAGAAGGTAAATCACCAACTGGAGTATTATTATCTGTTGATGATGCTTGTATTGTAGAACCATCGACATTTAAGAATTTAAAAAAAGCAGAACCAGTTACGTTTATCGCTGTTGCGCTTAGAATAACATCACCCGATGGTGCTACTTTAATACCATCACCATCATATACAATTACATCACTACTAGCTACTAAACTTACTTTTCTTGCGGCTGTTCCATCACTTACCTTTGAAAGCGTTTGTGTTTTAGAAACTATTCTAGGTACACCAGCTACACCACCAGTTAACGAATAAGGATATACTTTAAATTTATATACAATACTTGCTGATGGTTGATTGTTTGCTAATCCACTAAAACCCTTAAAGTGTAATATCTCTCCATCCGATGAAGATATACTACCAGATGCAATTAAATCTCTGAATGAAGATGAAACTTCTGAGAATTGTATATTTTTTAGTGTTATAGATTCCGTTACAAATGTACCCGGTCTACCACCATCGAATTCATCATAGTAGAAGAATTCATCATCTTGTTTTATAAATACTTCAGTTGTTGCACTTGAATAATCAGAAACAAATCCTATTTCATCTGCGTTTAATGCATTAGCAATTGGGTCTAATGTTACTTCAATTGGACCACCACCATCTACTATTTTTGTAAACTTTTGTATTTTACTTGCAGTTATTAAAGATGCTGTAAAGTATGGAAATATATTAAAATCAAATTGTACACTTGCACTAATTGCTGACATTGTTTCGAATCCCGCCAAACTCATTGTTGTTGTAGAATCACCAACTAAAGTTTCGAAAACTATATTAGTAGGTACAACCGATGTTGTTGTAAATGTACCAGGATCACCACTACCAGTATTTATTAAAAATAAATCACCTTGTGTTATTTGTACATCAGTATCAGCTAATGAATAATTATATACTTCACCTTTATGATTTGAACCTAATGAAATTGGATTAGGGTCTATATCAATAACAATAGAATCTTGACCTGGTAATCCATCAGGTGTAATAAAGAATGTTTTGTTTGCAGTTACAGATGCTGAAGTAATTGGTTCAGTATATGTAAATTCAAAGTTTAATTGTTTTGTTTGAACGGATGTATAATATGGAACACTAATACCAGGAAATCCACTATCTATCGAATCACCTAAAACATTAGTAACAGCTACTGTTATTGTATCATCAAATGCACCAGTATCATAAAATACAAATAACTCAGGTAATTCGGTTAAAGGTTGAATCGATGCTGATGGTTTTACTATTAAACTAGCCGTTAATGGATTTAATGTACTACCCCTTTGTTGGAATGATGATGTTACAATTATTTGAGATGGGTCAAATGAAAATGATTCTCTTGGTTTATATTTTATATTAAATTGGTCTGCAGTTGATGTTATTAGACCTGGATTTAAACCATCTTTTAAATCGGTTAAAATTTGAGATGTTAAAATAGATTCCGTTGTTGGTCCATCCATTAAATAAAGAGTCAACTCATTATCTATTGCATCTCTATCAAATATAGCATTATAGTCAATCTCACCACTACCAGTTGTACCAGCACTTACACCTTCTAAGAAATTAGGATTTGTGATTGCTTGTGAAAGTGATACATATGTGTTAATTTCAGTAGCACCATCTAATGATGATGAAAGTACGTGTAATTTAGCATCGGAGAATCCCTTTTCTAATCCAGCTCTTAAATCAATTCTATTTATACCATCAACTCTAACTGCTTGTAATTCTAAGGTTTTTGATTCTTTGTTTTTTATCTGAACTCCTCTAAATGGTACTATTTCAAAACTAACACCACCCTTACCATCTTCAACTCTACTAATTACGAAGGTATCAGAAACACCTTCTATTGCACCAGTATATCTAATAAATTGAACTGAAATATCATCTCTTGAACCTGTAAAATCTTGTACTCTTAAAAATGGTTCTCTACCACTATTAACATCCCAATTAGTTAAGTAACCAGGATAAATACCACCAACATATTGTGATGATGATAATAAGTTTCCAAAGAAATCATATGCACCAGATGTATATGTTATAGAACCAGTAACTAATGTAGTATCAACATCAATTGCTATTGTTAAAGGTGGTACTGCGTTAGCTGGATTGGATGCTGAATCAAATGAGAAGTATAAATTGTCTGGGTTTAATTCAATACTCTTTTCAAATAAGTTAGTATTACCACCACTAAATGTTTTTGTATCTTCTACAGTTATTGGAATATAGTTATTATTAATATCGTAAAATTCAAAACGATAATCAAATGTTTCTTCTACTAATAATTTTGGTACCTGTTGTATAAATGTAATTTCATCAGGAGAAAACGAAGTTTCTTGTGATGCTTTTAAACTTACATTATTTACATACCAATCACTACCACTTGCCTCAAAATATAGTTTAGCATTATCAAAATTGTTAGCTACTATATTTTCACTAAAGTTTGTTTTCTGAAGTAAGAATGTTGATGATGGTATATTTGCTATTTGTTGTTCTACACCTTTCCCATTATATGAACCACTTAGAAATACTTTTAAATAAGCATTAACATCAGTTGTTTCTTTTCTTACATTCAAATCTAATGTATATTCAACTCCACTCTGAATAGCAAAACTTTCAGATGTAAAGAAGTAATTTGTAGGAGTAGAATTTAACTTAGCTGAATTGTATAAAAAGTTTTGATTAAATGTAACATCAAAATCAATTGATGAGGTTACCCAATAATCATCTAATACTACTTGAGAGAAAAATCCATATGGTTCTTCTTTTTTAGCGAATGTTGTTATATCTCTAAGTAACTCATTTGATTCTAATTGTATCTCTTGTACAAATTCAAAATCAGTTAAGTTATTTTGTGACCTTCTAAATATCTTTACTCTTGCAGCATCACCTACAAAAGTTTTCATATCAGTAATACTAATCTTAGCAAAAGAACCAGTTAGTGCTGTTGCCAAATCACCAACACCTTCTATATATGGAAACTCTACTGAGTAATCTTCATTCGTAAATGATGTTACAATATTATCTTCTGCATATGGAGGTGATACAATTATTTCAGTTTCATTTACAATTTCTTCAATTGTTGGAGAATACGTTATATTATCAAATGTTATTTTTTCACCTTCAACTGAACCAGTCCATTTATTACCAGAGTTAACTTTTAATCGATAACTTGTGGGTAATATAAAATCGGATACATTACTACCAGCAAGTGGAACTAATGGAATACCATCAACAGACCCAGTTTGGGTTACCGATGGTGGATTACCACTAAAAATAGGTTTTACTATTTCATCGATTGTGACTTGAGGTCTACGATAAAACCTAACCTTATCTTCGTTAGAAAGTAATTGATTTATTTGAAATGTACGTTCCCACTTACAATTGTAAGTTCCCTTCCATTGGTCTGGTACATCTCTTGTTACACCATTATCATCATATTGTTTAAGTTCACCTAAAACAGTAATCTTACCTAATCCAATTGGTGTATCGTTATATATGTAAACAGCTATTAATTTAGAAATACCCTCATAGTATTCTGGAATACCATTACCTGGCTCAAAGTATATAGGATTACCCGCTACATCTAAAAGTTCAATCTTAATTTCAGTAGATTCCTTTAGATACTGAGAACCCTCTATTAAAAATCCGTTTTTACCACCAGTAAAAGTATCTTTAAACTCAGTTATTCTAAAGTAATCCGAATTTGGAGTTTCATCTAGTATAAGAGTTTGAAATGATGATAATTTTTGCTCAGGTGAATATTTTTTAATTCTAGCCATTAATGAATAGTTTCTTTATTTCCAGTATAAATATTTCAAAAAATTAAATTAAAATATTTATTCTAAAGAAAACTAAAGAATTATAAAGAAATGAATAAAAAATATGCAATGTTACAAATTGATGCCGATGTGCATCAGTTATTGAAGTCTTTTTGTAAGGATAGAGGATATAAGATGAATGGTTTAGTGGAAAGTCTGATTAAAGAGAAAGTAACTCCTAATCAAACTCTCCCCACTAATGTATTAAGGTCTTAAAACTTAATATTACTAAACCCATTTACTTTTTTGATTTCCATTAAAGTATCAACTACATCTCGCATAGAATCAATATGTGATATAATCATCACAAATTCAAATTGAGTTTTAAGATAAGCGAACAACATATATAATGATGTAAGATTTTCGTTATCCAATGTTCCAAACCCTTCATCTATTACTAAGAAGTTTGGACGGGGTAAGTTACATACGTTGATTAGAGCGATTCTAATGGCTAAACCACTAATGAACCTCTCCATACCACTACACATCTCTAAACTCCATTGTTGGTCATCATAAACGATGTTAGCGTTGATGTTCTTACCATCCATTTCTAATTGTAATCCAAACTCTACTACCTGTCCTAAGATGTTATTAACTTCACCTTCAATCATTGGTAGTGCTTTGGAAATCAATTCATATGATACTCCATCCTTACCCAATGCATTTAGGTAGTATTCATATAATCCAAATTGTTCTTCTAATTGAGAAACTTCTTCTATTCTATCTTCAATAGTTTTCTTTTGATTCTTTAATGATGATACTGAACCATTTAGAACTAATATATCTGCTTCGCTATTTAATAAGATTTGTTTTGATTTTCCTAATGAATGCCTAACATCAACAATTTCATTTCTTAATGTTTTGTTGATTTTGATTTGCTTTTCATTCTCTAAATAATCTTCTATAAGTTGTGTAGCTTGAAGAAGTTCATTATTTAGTTTGATTTCTTTAGTTTCAAATGTTGATAACTTGTTAATAAGTGTGTTAATATCTCTACTTACCTTTGCCTCATCTTCTTTTAACTTATTAAGTTTCTTTAATGAACCAGTATAATTTTTACGAGAATCAATAGCAAGGAGTAAAACATTCTTTTGTTCCAACATTTTCTTCTTATCAGTTGATAGTAAAGTTAAATCGGTTTCAACACCAACTTTAGCATCAATGATTGATTCGGAGTTTTCCATACAAATATCACAATCCTCATTATACTTATGGGATTCTAAATGCTTCATTCTCTCTAATAAAGAATCTTCTCTGATTTTAAGTTTATCCAATTCATTATTTAAATCTTTTAAATCGGATGTGTATTCGTTAAATAAGTTATACCCCTCATTGATATCATCTTCATCAAATGAATCGATTTTTTCCTCTAATTGAATTTGGGTTTCTTCAAACTCGCCTATCTTAGATTGTGTTTTATCTCTTTGAGATATCAATTCGGTTAACGAAGTTTCCGATGTCGATTTTTTAGTTTCTAATTCTTCTTTAGAATAATTGTCGGATTTAACTTTTACAATCTTTTCGTTGAGGGAGATTAATTTCTGATTGTGCTTATCTACTGAATTCTTAGCAGTAGTTAAACTAACTTCTTCTAATTTGTATTCAGCTTCTGCTCTCTTTAAATCAATTTGTATATCAGCTAATTGTTGAGTAAAGTCATCTCTCTTAAACTTTCGTATTAAGGAAGCGTTATCCCTATTCTCATTATAAGCATGTGAGTAAAGTTTATCAAATATATCCACACCCATAAATTGAGCAAGGATTTCTTTTCTTTCACTTTGTGATTTATCAATAAATAATGAGTTGTTACCTTGAAGGGAAAGTGTAGTTAATACAAAATCTTCATAGGTTCCCAAATATTGTTGAATGATGGAGTTGGTATCCCTCCGTTGCTCTCCGTTCAAGGAATGGATACCACTTTCATCTTCTTTCCAAAAGGATACATCTACTTTTAGATTTCTCCCTTTGTTAATTAGTTTAGCTCTTCTTTCAATAAAGTAATCCTCATCTTCTATTTTGAAGTGAAGTTTACAATAGAAGTTACTTTTTCTATTATTAAGTACGTTCTTAGCTACATATGTTCTACTTGTCTTATCGAATATACAAAAGGATAGTGCATCGAATAGAGATGATTTACCTGAAGCGTTAGGAGCAAATATACCAACTATACCATTTATGTTATCAAAACGTATCTTATTGTTCTCACCATACGAAAACATATTAGAGAATTCAAACTGATGAGGAACCCATTGTACATTTGGAGTCATATCTTCTTCAACCAACTTTGTGTTGATATCTCTATTGATTTGTTTAATCTTATCAATAGTATCATCATCTGCTAAATACTGTCTTTGTAAGTAATCTTTGATAAGTTCATTTTGGAATTCTACATCTCTCACATTTCCAATTGCTAACCTATCATCAAAGTTACCAGTCTTTTGCTTTGATAAAGTATCCATTCGAGTAACAGTAAACTCTTGAACTTTGTATTTCTTTTTAATTTCAGTTAATGCCCTTTTAATCTGAGATGGTTCAGTATTAGAAACCCTTACTCTTAATCTAGGTTTCTTTGGCATATTAGTAACCGATGGAACTATACCATTATCTACATCTAATGTATAAAAACCATAATCATTTGGAATTTCAAACTCTTCAAAAGTTCTACTATCAACATCCCATAATAAATAACCATGTTTATCTAATGACTCTCCATGATTTTGTTGAATCATTGAACCTGCGTATGCTATCGTTGACCTTCCTAATGTTTGTCTTTTGTGAATATCACCCAACATTACCATATCAAATCCATCGAACATTTCAGTTGTGAATGAATTAGATGATACAGTATATCCTATATCAGTTGTGGAATCATTTACAGGTCCGTGGAATAAACAAATAGTATTCTCACCCTCTACCAGTTCTCCCTTTGGCCAATTCTCTTGCTTATCAAGTATCGAATATACCACAAAAGTAATATTGTGGAAGGGATACACACCAGTATCTCTAAGATAGTGTATTCTATCATTTTCTAAATTTTCTACGATTGGAGTAAGTACATCCAATCTATAATTATTGTTTAAGTTACAATCGTGATTACCAGTAATTAAGAAAGTGTGCTTTCTATTTGCACATTCGGTTAAGAACCAACTGATTTCTCTTATTAATTCAGGACTCATCTCAGTCTTAGCATGAGCAATATCACCCGCTAAATAGATAATAGAATTTTCTATATTATCTTTATCTACATTGTTTAGGAATTTTTGGAATACTTCTCTATACTCCTTATGTCTTTTTAAATTACGGATATGTAAATCCGCTAAATGGTAAATTTTTTCTACCTTCATATATTATTCAATTTAGATAGGATTAAATCATCCCAACCAGTTTCTTTGGTTTCTTTTAATAATTCGTTTACTTTATCAAATCCCATTTCACCAGCATCAATACCATCAGGTATAATGTTAGTTACCTTTATACCATTCTTAATAAAGTAATCGGCGTGCTTAGTAGAATCATCTACTGCATCGGAGTCTAATAATATATTAATTACCTTAACCCCCTTTTCATTAATCTTAGCTTTTAAAGTTCTTGGTATAAACTTACCTAAGATTGGTATTACGTTTCGTTTTACTGAGAAAGAATCGAATACACCTTCTACTAATGTGATAGGCTCGTTCCAATCTATTTGATTATCAAATACAATTACATCTCTACTAACAGGTGGATTCTTATACTTCATCTTTTCATCTTCATAGAAAGAGCGAGCAACAAAATAGTTTAACTCGCCCTCTTCATTATAAGATGGAATGATTACTCGTCCACTATACAATCCCTCCTCACAATAACCAATATTATATTTTAAAACCTCATCCATAGAAATACTTCTTTGTTTGAGATAATAAACTGCTTGATTATAAATCGGATTGATTGATTTTGGTTTTTTGTAAAGTGATTTGAATTCTTTAGGAAGTCTGAGTTTTATATTCTCAACTTCTTTTTCATTTCGACTTGGTTTATACTCACCATATATAGAATGAATTTTTGAGATTTCATTTCTATCAAGGTTTAATTTGTAAAGTAATGATTGGATACTTCTACCCTTAGAATCACATACCCAACAATGCCAGTATTGTGAATCTAAGTTTATTTGTAGTTTCTTCTTATGGTGGTGACAAAAAGGACAATGATGTGCTTGTTCATTTCCCTTCATTGATGAGCCAACACCTAATGCAGAATCCAATACGTTTATAACAACTAACTTATTTCTTGCGGAGAGCATAAATTAAATTTTAAGTAAATATACGAAAAATATTTGGATTTACCAAATTATCCCATAGTTGAATTCTTAACGTCATGTAAAAAGTTACCTAACTTCTTTATACCATCGATAAATTTTACATCAACTTTTTGCGCTTCCATTGCTTTTACTAAATCTTGGATTGATTTTATTGCTATTTTAACGGCATCATCTTTTGCGTTAAGGGAGTTTCTGTTTACTCCGTACTTGTTTGCTATTTGGTCTAAATTCATAATATTATTTTTGTGTATATACAATTAATAAACAAATATACGAATAATATTTTACTTATCCAAGTCTTTTCTATAAAACTTTCCTAATATATTGCCATTAAGGGAATTATCATCTGATAATACATCATATTTGAATTGATGATGTACTTCATAATAAGATAATGATTTTTTTGAATAGCAGAATTGTAGAACACTTCGTTTGAACTCATCACTCTTACCTTCGGTGATTTGTTCTTTAATCCAATCGTTTGATGAGAAGTATTTCTGCCAGTCAGAAGATTTTCTAACTTTTTTCTTTTTAGGGAGTGAACCTCTGATACCAGCTAACTTTCGTTCTTCTCTGATACGTTGTAGTTCCCTTACTCCGATTTTTACATTTCGGACACTTTCTAAGGATTTCTTACCAATGTAATATTTGCCAGTAGGGATATGTTCTATCATATAGATAAATCCTACGGCTTCCTCAGGTATAACATTTTCGGTAACATCGTTACCATTCCATAACCAATTTGACATTAAGTCTTATTTAAATGTATTCGAATAAGGTTTGGATTGACTGAATCCTCCTCCACCTTTTCCAAGTGTTCTACCACCTGCTTTTGCTATTGCTTTTTCATCCTTTGATAAATCTAATCCACCATCAGCTTCAATTTTAGTTTTATCACCACCTTTAAGGTTTGCCTTTGATTGAGTGGGTGCGTTCTTTTTTAATCTTTCTTCTAAAGTCATAATTGTGTTCCTTTATATATTATAAATATAACATTAAGTATCAAACCGAACTATAAAGTTCACTGGATAGTCTGGTAATGATTTAATTGGTTTAGGTAACTTTGCCGATGCTACCATATTATTTTCGTCATCGTATAACCCTATTGTTGTAATAAATGGTGCTAAATAAGAACCAGTTTGGTCAGTTGAACCACTTACTTCATAATCATCAAATGTTCCACCACTAACGTTATCTATTGAAGATATAATAGGATATGATTTATCTTTGATGAATTTTTTACCGGGTTTATAAATTGTCTGAGAAATATATTGTTGGTCTACTAATCTACTACCCGGCTTTGTAATACTAATAATTTGTTGTGTACCACCCACCTCATGAACTGCTGTTGGGTTCTGAGATGCATTGAATTCGTTTTCATTTACTGATAAGAATATTTCATTCTCATAAATAGTCATTGTAGAACGATACGATATATCAAATGATGTTAATGTTGAACCATCGGAAATACCATCAGTTAAAACAACCAACCCTCTATCATAAAATATATTACCTTTTATGTTTGATGCCGAATCGATTAGGTTTGAGTTAGTATCATCATTTAATGTTATTGAACCATATTCAACTTTCATTGTACCTACCTTAATACCTTCACCAAAATATTGTTGTGGAATAGAAAGTACTCCAATTGTATCACCAATAACTCTTTCGTTAGTTGATGAATATGATTCTCTCTTACCAACTTCAGTTAAAATAGATGCGGTTGCTGCGTTTAAGTAAAATTGAGATTTTATTGACCTATATAATCCTTTTTTAGATATACCATTTGAATTTTTAACATCAGTACCCGCATCATATGAACTTGTGTTATTAGTACCATACAATGGTGTAATATCATCCTCATCCAAAGTCCACTCTTTGTAAACTTTGAAAGGTCTTATTACAATATCCGATTTCGGAATTTCTTTTAGCATATAGAAATACTTTTATATAAATATGAAGAAACAAAAAACCCCACATTTAGTGGGGCTCTTATAAATATAATTCTATTTGATTAGAATGAAAGTTTCACTTTAATTAAAACTTCTTTATCAAATGATTTTACAATTGGTTGTGATGTTTTAGCTACTGCAATCATTTCATTTGCCTCATTCAATAAACCTATCGTTGTGATATATGTTTGTGGGTCAGTTTCGAATGTTGTTTCAACAAATTTCCCAAGAGCGTTAACATATGTTGGGTTATTTGAATAATTAAATTCTCTATTCGTAGCTCTTACGAAGAAATGTTGTGTTGATACATTTTCAGTTCTTCTAGCTTGGAAATCACCCCCATCGTTAATTGAGTTAACCAATATTTTATGATTTTCTTGCTCAACTGATGTAGAAGCAGAACCAGCTATTGAAACTGATGCTCCATTTACAGTTACCGTTCCAACTGCATCTTCTAATGCAGCAGGTGAAAGAATAACAATACCCCTATCAGGATAAAATAATCCAAATCCTACATCTCCAGAAGAAACTGTTGAGTGTACAGTTGCTTCGTTTTCAGTACCTAAGTTAAGTGAACCACTTACCACTTTGAATACTCTACCAGCTTTTCCTAATGTATCTCCAAATTTCTTACCACTATCATCAATTAATGTTATAATACCATTAGAACCAGAAAGTTGTAATGACCAGTTACCTGGATCCATTTTTTCTCTATATCTAGCTCTATTTACATTGATAGCGTAAATATCATTTGAATCAACCTTAGTTCCAGCTCCGTTCTCAAAAGAGAATTTAGAATCTGTTGGGTCTAAGATAACTGATTTATATTGTGCATAATTTGCTTTAGAAGCAAGTAGTGCATCATCTGAATTTGTTAATGATACTGAACCACTTCCGTTAACGTGTCCGTATGCTACACCGAATTGTACTTCAGCAGTAGTATCGGTACCAGGATCAGCGTTATATACGTTATAGTAGTAATCTCCACTAGCAGCTGCTACTTGAGTTGATGAAGTGTAAGCTGCTGTTAAAGAACCAGTATCACCAGTCCATAAACCAGTTGTGATTACTTCTACTTTAGCGTTTACTTTATCAAACTCTCCGAATCTTTTGTAGATTCCAGTAGTTACTCCAGCACCAGATTGTAGTTGTTGTCCTGCGGGCAGTGCTGAATTTAAAAGGGCTATTACATCGTTACTGTCGATTTGTCCTCCTCCGGCTAAATCTTGCAGTTGTGCGGTTATATTTGGGTCGTTTATTAATGCCATGTTTTATTTCTTTTTATGCTCTATATGTTATAGTTACAGGAATGGTTTGTGAACCTCCAGTTTCGTTACCATAAACAGTTATTGTAGAAGAAACATTAGATGTTAACGAAGGATTAGGAGTGAATGTAAATCCTAAACCACTAACAACTTGTGCCGTAGTTGTGATTTCCTCTCCTAAGAATACCGGAACTGAACCAGCTGCCGATGCTCCTTGCGTTACTGCTAATGTACCTGCTCTTTGGTCTGCTAATACAACAGTGTATCCAGCATTTGTGTTTCCTTGCGGTGAAGTTGTAGGTGAAAGAGCAACTTGCCCTTCATCTTGATTAACTCCGATTGCTGAAATACCCAATGCTACTATTGGAATTTGAGTTGTACCTTTTGGTAATGTAACTAACTTGTATCTTAATACTTGTGTTTCGTCAGGACTTGCTTCCATAATTGGAATTGCCTTTATTGCAGAATCATAATACGCTGACCCCTTTGGGTGCGCTGGTTCGTACAATGTGTAATCAATTTCATCATCTCCTAATGCGAATTTGGAAATGGATAAAGATTGACCCGATGCTAACTTCTGTCTACCTTTTTTGGTAAGAATCGCATCGACTGTTATTGATGTGTTGTCTAAATATCCCATAATTTATTTAATGTGCCCTTTTGTTTATTATGTACTAATAAATATAACTATTTTAAAATTTAATTAATCTACCTCTAAGATTGGTTCTCCACTACCTCTTCCAGTATCTGCAACCCTTAAAATGTTTGGATTGGTAGTAAATGTTTCTACCGGTCCTAATCCATCTGGTGTGGTTGATGTTGTTTGTTTTGAACCTTCAAAGAATGAATCTTTTAATCCTTTAGATAAATTATTTTTGTATCTATAATGAGTTGGGAAGTATCCATTTAATGGAATAACTTCAGTTACATCGTTCCCAACTGATGGTGGTGTTGAACCAATAGGAAGTATAGTAACTTTATTTCTATACTTTATTACATCTTGCAATTCATAATCAACTTGTTCGTTGTTAGAAGTTGCAGGGTATCCTTTTGTTTGAACACTAATTTTTTCTATGTATTGTTCCTTAGTTTTAAATATTAACTTTCTGGAAGAAGTTACATTTCCTTTTATATCAATTGTATCAACGGATGCTGTTGCTGCAGTTGGTGCATATAATCCAAATCCAGCGTTAGATAATGAATTAGGGTCCATACCAATTTGTTGAAATGTATTTTCAACAACGAATGCGTCTGCTTTAGAACCATCAGGTACAACTATCTCAGTAATATAGGTTGGGTAGTTACCAACTAACTTTGTATCATCCTCTACATCGATAATTGAATCATATTGAGGATTTGTTGATACTAAGTTTACATCAGTATCACCATCAACACTTGCATCATAGTTATCATATTGATATGATAAGTTTGTATCAGTATCGCCATCTATATTTGCTTGGAATTGATTGTTATCAGATTCTAAATATACATCTTTCTTCTCCTCTATGGAAGCTACTATTACATTAGATTGATACTCACCAATAACGTTGCCGCTTTCTAATTCGGATGTTGGTTTTGTCCACTTAGTTTTACTTCTTTCTAAATAATGTGGTTCAATTAATAAACCTTTAGAAACTTTTGCTCTAGCAGGAACTAAGTCCTCTAATACATCGAATAAAGATTTATCAACATATCTTATTAATCTAATATATTCGTAAATATCTCTATTTAATCGTTTAAAATAATAATCCCTTACATCCCTTAACTCAGTATAATCATCTTTATAATCATCAGCGGGTGCTCCAATATAATTATCTATATTGAAATTACCTAATGATTTAACTATATCCATATTCAACTCTTTTATTGGTGAGAAGAATAATCCTAATCTAGATGAATCAACTGGTGCTCTATCTAATGATTTTTTAGTTGCTCTTACTTTGTATGATAAATCAGTAACTAATGTTTGTGATTCAAATCTAATTTTATCAGCTTGGTTAAATCCTAATGATGGAACCTGAGCCGTTACACTTCTTTCATATACTTCGTGATTGTAAGGATATGTAGTTTGGTTTGCGAAGTTATTCAATGATGCGGTTGGTGCGCCATATTCCCCACTAATAGCAACATTTTTTAGAGATGATGATTGAAATCTATTTTGAGGATATTCAAAATCATATCTAACTAATAAATCTTCCGAAGATGCTGTATAGTGGTTACCAACTATTGAATCAGGTTGTTTTGTATGAGTTGTAATAATATTATCATCCAATGCATCTTTCCAAACTCTAAATTCATCTAAAGTTATATTTGATGAACTTGCAATTAATAAGGTATCTGATGTATCCCATAATATAGATTCATTAATTATTAACGATATATTATCATTTATAATCAATCTATCATCTAAAGATTCTTTTAAGTAAAGATTAAAAGATGATGTAGATGCATTTGTAGTTTGAGTAACTGCTATTGTTTTATATTTAGAATCAAATAACTTTCGTTCAGATGTTTCTAATGAATATACATTACTACTAGCCGAAACTGAGAATTTAATTTTACCAAAGGAGCCTGTTGTTTGTATAGCTTCTAACTCAAAGTACTTAGTACCAGATGATATACCATGAAATAGAGTTTTATTTTCAGCTGAATCTAATCTAAGATTCATTTCTATGGTTTCAATAGAACCACCACTCGCATTTAATGTACCCTCTTTCCAAGGTAAAGTAATATCCTGTGAGCCAGCGAATACTAATGCTGATGTTTTATCTTCAAAGGTAAATGGTTGTGTACCACCATCAGTTGGGTCAGTTGGTCCACCAAACTCCATAATTGTAAGGAGTGATTGTGGAACACCATAACAAGCCATTACTGCTTTTAAAGAACGAGCCGTTCCTTTATGTTTTAATAAGTAAGGTAAGTTATTTAGAATTCTTCTCCAAATTTCCTCATTTGCATCTTTTAGACTTCTACTATATTTTTGTGTACCATCTTTATATTGACCTAATGCATATTCCCATAGGTTTTGAGAATCGTAAGCTTTCTTACCTTCCCATCCTAATGATTCTAATAAACTATAAACCAAATCATTTGAAAATCCTAAATCAGATTTATGTTCTGGTTTTCTTATATTATTTAATCCGTTTATGTAAACCCATATAACATCAAAGTGATGTCCTA